>OJSL01000021.1_pt1 | contig 174032 bp, 144 predicted proteins | sample 1599451 | NCBI WGS metagenome assembly OJSL01 (sample SAMN04168657, study PRJEB22393) | human gut metagenome | biome: human gut microbiome; feature: stool | host: Homo sapiens | collected 2014-03-20
CTGTTGCTGATTTCGCGTATCTGTTACCTCTATGAATTTACCCGTAATGACAGTTTTTTGTATAGCGACGATTCGTTAAAAGGAATAATTAAGTCCTGCAAGGGGCGTATGCCTGCGACTTATTCCGCTGTTTATCTGTAATTTGCAAAGGGAGAGTAAAAACGCCCTTTATTTTGCTCCCCGTGAATAGGGTGAAAATTAGCAAATCTTTGTAGTGTCGAAAGGGATAAACCCGACGACCTGCAAACGCTTGGGCAAGGGATGCAGCATAATTTAAGCCCCTCTGTAAAAGGAGTATTTAAGATTATGAACACTATTATTGGAAAAAACAACGTAAACGAGCAGACCACGGCAAACGCCGCAACCGCTACGCCTGCTCCCGTTGCCGAACAGAAAGAACAGCAGACTGCGCAGACCTCGCGCCGCCGCCGTTCGACTACGCCCCCGATGTGGCGGGTAATGACGCAGGCGCGGCCCGTTTTCGATGTCCAACTGAAAAAGGATAACGAAATAAAATTGGCCTGCATCAACAAATTTATGAATGCGGCTTACTCGGATGCGAACAAATTCTGGGCTGATTTCATGGAGCAGGTAAATATTCTGCTTGACAGCCGCAGGTATTGCCGCGAGTGCAAAATCTTGGGCTTGAAGCCTGAATATGTAGCGGAACATATTGTGTTCCTCGGTAGTGCCACGATGAAAAAGGTGCTGAAAGACGGTGTATCCCGTACATTAGGGGCTGATGTGCAACTTTACGGGAAACGCTTCTCGCCCGAAGATGCGGACAAGTTTCTGTCGGAAGATATAAAACGTCTTCCCGAACAAACGACGGTCGCCTAATTTCAGCCAGCCGTCGTTGAAAAAAAAGGACACTCCGTATATTCGTCGGAGTGCCCTTTTTTGTTCACAATAGATTCTGCATGGCCGCGTCGATTTGGCTATTTTCGAACGAATCCAAATAGATTTGAGTGGTGGATAAATCGGAATGTCCCAACGATTCGGAAATGATAGCAATATTCACTCCCGACCGTTTTAAGACCGTAGCAAACGTGTGCCGAGCGACATAGGTAGTCAATGGCATTTCCAATCCTATTTGCTCTCCCAGCGTCTTTAATTCTCGATTGACTTTTCGCAAAACCTTATGCAGGCGATTGAAAATCTGCTGTGGGGTGGTGTGTTCATGGCGATTGAGGATAGGGAAGATATAATCTTCTCCGTGTCCTGCCATACCGTACTTTTCGAGAATCTGCAACGCCATAGGGACGAGTTGAAAGGACAGCAATTTCTGCGTTTTGTGACGGGAATAGTTTACACGGCCTTTAACGATGTCCTTATAACGCAACCGTGCAATATCGCCGAAATTCATCCCTGCCGTGAAATAGGAGAATAGAAATAAATCTTTGGCAAGGCGTCGATATTCCGTCGTGTGTCCCTCTGTAATTTCAAGGTCGATTAACCGTTGGATGTCATCCTTGTCAATTGCCCGTTTGCGGGTTTTGGCCCACAAACTGCCCACTTGGTAGATGCTGAACGGGTTTTGCTTTACCGCTACTTTACCCTCCTTGACAGCCTTGTTGTAGATGGCTTTGAAGATAGCGAACCGTGTAGCAATGCTGTTGTCCTTGTTCCCTCGTTGGCGCAGGTGCAATTCCAACCCTTTCAGATAGTCGAGGTCGATAGCCTCCAATGCGGTTTTGACCGATTTGTAGCCGTTCAGCACTTGCAGGGCGTATTTGTGCTTGGTGGCTGAGTTGATTTTACCGAGCGATTCCAGCCGTTCGATTTCAGCGTTGAAACCGTCCTCGATTGTAATTCCTGCGTGGCGGCTCTTGTCGGTTTCGAAAAGCGTGTCGAATGTTACGGGAATATCCAATGCTTCCAGCCTTTGAATCTTCTTACGATAGCCTGCCAACGTGCTGTCTATCTGACTTTGCAGGGCAGCGCGTTCGGGGCAGTTTGCCGTTATCATTTCGGCGGTTTTGTCCCAATAATGCGGCTCTACCGAAATGCCGAGCGAAACGGTCTTGTGGGTGCGTTGGTGCGTAAAGCGGATTGCCAACGGGGATTTGCCGTTTTTGTAAACGATTTCATGACGGCAGATTGCTTTGATTTTCATCTGTTTGCGTATTAAGCAAACAGCGCTGGGCGTCTAAATTTTATGTGTAACATTATGTGTAACATTGCCTGTCTGAATCGCTCTTTCAACCCTCTTTTCCCTCGCCGAACGGCACAAAAAAAGAGATTACAAAAACTGTAATCTCTTGATTGTTAGAGCCGAAACCGAGATTTGAACTCGGGACCCCTTCATTACGAGTGAAGTGCTCTACCGCTGAGCTATTTCGGCAATAGGGAGTTTTGTGAAACCCTTTCGGGATGCAAATATCGGAAAATTTTTTGAATAAAATCAAATGGTAAGGACTATTTCTTGGAAAAAGTGCGATTTTTTCTCTCATTCTTGCTATCTTCGCCCCGAAAATTTCGTATCGCCATGGTTTCGGAGGTCGTACGGACCGGAATCCGAATCCTCGGGAAGATAAAAAATTACGAGGAGTTAATCCGCTAATAAACAAAACCGTCATGCAAGATAAGGCTACGCTCAATCCTACTCCGGATCAGACATTCGAGATCGTTGGTCAGGGGGCGTATGATTTTGTACGGGTTCTGACCCATTCCAAACAGTTGCAGCGCCAGGGGCGGGTCGAAGAGGCCTGCAACGAACGCTTTCACGCCTTTCAGCGCATTTCCGAATTATTGCCCGAAGACGAGGAGGTGATTCTCGAATGGGAGGATCCCAATACGCGTGCGGCGCTCGAGGTGATTCACGCTTCGGCGATCGACCATTTCCTGATCAACGATTTCGAAATGTCTACCGCCATGCTCGAATTGCTTCTCGAACTGGATCCCGAAGACCATCTGGAGGCAATTATCCTGTTGGCGTTCAATTACCTGGCAATGGAGGAGTACGAACTTTTCGACGAGGTGAGCAACGATATTTCCGATAAATACGCCTGCAAGGAGGTGCTGACCATGTGGGCGGCTTTTCGGCGCAGCGGCCGTATTCCCGAGGGCGATGCGATCCGTTTCAGGACCCGATTCGCACCCTATTTTGCCGAATTTACCGCCGACGAACATCCTGCCGACGGGCAGTACCTGGAGGATATCGAGAGCGAGCGCCCTTCGGTGCAGGCCCAGGCTCGTGAGCTGTGGCTCCGCACTGAAAATCTCTGGACGCTTTTTCCCGATTTTATTGCGGCGCTTCGAAGGTAGCCCCTCCCGATTTTCTCCGGGGCGAAGTTGCCGGCAAGGGCATATATGCCGTCTATCGTGCGAGTTGTTATGAGAGGAGGGCGATTTGCGAGGGGATTTCCCCGATTTTACGAATCCGACCGGCGTAGTTCGTCACTCCTTTGTCCGGTGTGTGCGAGCCTTCCGGATCTTTTTGCAAGAGATCGAATCGAAGTTTTCGCCCGATCGGAAGCCGATGAATATCGGGGTAATTAAAATGTGTATTTGTAAAAAAGAAACACCGGACTTCATAGTCCGGTGCCTTGTTTCTTATCCGATCGTATCGACCAGTTTGTAGAGCTTGTCGCCCCGGCGGATGAGTTGGACGGTTTTGACCGAGCAGGTCGTTCCCTGGAGTACTGTTTGCACGGGGTGCTCGTCCACGAAGATTTCGTCCCCGTGCTGTTCGACCACTCCGGTCGTTTCGCCCACCCAGAGCAGTTCGTCCCCTTCGTATAGGGGAGCCGCTTCGACGAGCACCTCGGCCACCGATATTTTTTTGAAGAAGTTGGTCACCTTGCCCACATAGACTTTGCGTTTGGTGGCGGCCGATCCGTGGTGGCGGCTGTGCTCCACGATCGGGCGTCCTGCGTAGTATCCCTCCCAGAATCCGCGATTGAATACCGTTGCCAGCCGCTCTTTCAGTGCGGCGGCCAGTTCCGGCGTGTAGTCGCCGTCTTCCATGGCCCGGAGCGCCCGGTCGTAACATTCGACCACGCGTTTGACGTATTCCGCACCCCGCGCACGCCCTTCGATCTTGAGGACCCGCACGCCCGATTCGATGAAGTAGTCGAGAAAGTCGATCGTGCAGAGGTCTTTGGGCGAGAGGATATAGTTGCCCTCGACGTCGAGTGTTTCGCCCGTTTCGGGGTCCGTAACCAGATATTTGCGACGGCAGATCTGCCGGCAGGCTCCCCGGTTGGCCGAGAATCCGTCGCTGGTGTGGAGCGACAGGTAGCATTTGCCCGATATGGCCATGCAGAGGGCGCCGTGGGCGAACATTTCGATCCGTACCAGCTCTCCGCCGGGGCCCGTGATCCGCTGCCGTTCGATTTCCCGGCTGATACGGGCGACCTGCACCAGGTCGAGTTCCCGGGCCAGGACCACTACGTCCGCCCATTGGGCGAAGAACCGGACGGCTTCGATGTTGGAGATGTTGCTTTGCGTGGAGATATGTACGGCCATGCCGACGCTGCGGGCATATTGGATGGCGGCCATATCGGTGGCGATGATGGCGTCCACGCCCACCTCGCAGGCACGGTCGATGGTCGCGTGCAGGGTTTCGATCTCTTCGTCGTAAATCACCGTATTGACCGTCAGATAGCTTTTCACGCCGTGTTCACGGGCGATCGAAACGATCTGCCCCATATCTTCCAGGGTGAAGTTGGCGGCGGATTGGGCCCGCATATTGAGCCTTCCCACTCCGAAATAAACGGAGTTGGCTCCGGCGTCGATCGCTGCATGCAGGGATTCGTAACTTCCTGCAGGAGCCATGATCTCTATGTCGCTGCGTTTCATTGGGCCGAGGATTTATTTGTTGCGTCCGATCAGGCTGCCGGCGTACTCCCGCAGGCGGGCCGTGCCTTCCGATTGTACGGATAACGTATCGAGAATGTTCAACGCCCGTTCGAAGCGGTGGTTGATCTGCTGTTCGGTCAGACGGGCGACGCCCAGTTTGTCGAAAACCTCCCGCACGCGCGCGATCTTCTGCTGATCGGAAAGAGTCGGATCGGAATAGGTCGAAGCGAGGATTCGATGCTCGGCGGCCGACGCCTTGCTGAGGGCCATGACCATCAGGTAGGTCTTTTTGCCTTCGAGGATGTCGCCTCCGATCGCCTTGCCCAGCCGTTCGTCGCCGTAACTGTCCAGCAGGTCATCCTGCAACTGGAACGCCAGTCCCAGTTCGGTGGCGAAACGATAGAGGCGTTGACAGTCTTCTTCGCCCGCCCCGCCGATGATCGCTCCGATGACGGTCGCACCCGACAGTAGGGCCGAAGTTTTGAGTTCGATCATGTGGAGATACTCTTCGACCGAAACCGACTCCCGGGTTTCGAAATCCATATCGTACTGTTGGCCTTCGCAGACTTCGATGGCCATCGTATTGAAGCGGGCGAGAATCTGCGGCAGCACTTGGGGCGGGTATTCGCTCAACAGGCGGTAGGCGCTGATGAGCATCGCATCGCCCGACAGGATGGCGACGTTCTGTCCCCATTTGGCGAAGACGGAAGGGTTACCCCGGCGCATCGCCGCGTTGTCCATGATGTCGTCGTGCAGCAACGTGAAATTATGGAAAACCTCGACGGCTGCCGCTGCCGGCATGGCCGCCTGGGGCTGGTCGGAGAAGATTCCGCAGGTAAGCATCAGCAACATGGGACGCAACCGTTTCCCGCTCATCGTGAGGGAATAGCTGATCGGTGCGTACAACCTGCCGGGTTCTTCGGGATATCCGATTTGTCCCAGATAATGTTCGATGGCTTCCAGAATTTGGTCGTTGTTTTGCATGCTGAAATCCGATGGGTAAGAATCGTTGAACTTCGTCGTCATTTTCTCTGTCCGGCATAATTCGGGCAAGTTCGTTTTGCCTGTGCCTGGTGGAAATACTCCCCCAAAAGTAGGAAAAAAAGTCGATAGCGTGCAATTATTTTCTAACTTTGACCGGATTAACCTGTAAAATTTATCCTTTTTATGAAAAAATTGGTCATCGGCGTCGATATCGGAGGGATCAATACGGTCCTCGGTTTGGTCGATCGCACGGGTGAAGTCTATGCGCGATCTTCTTTTCGTACAGCGGAGTACCCTTTTTTCGACGACTATTCGGCTTATGTCGAAATGCTCGTACGGACGCTGCGGGAGCTTTGTGCGGCGATGCCTGCCGGGGCTGTACTGTCGGGTATCGGGATCGGTGCTCCGAATGCCAACTATCATACGGGCCGGATCGAGCGTCCGGTCAATCTCTGGAAGTTTCGATCCGGAGAGCCGAATCCGGAGGAAGGGCGGCGGTTTTTCTCGCTTTGCAAGGAGGTCGGCAACTCTTTTCCCGGGATTCCCGTCCGTATTACCAACGACGCCAATGCCGCCGCTCTCGGGGAGATCGCTTACGGCAATGCCGGGGGAATGCGGGATTTCATCATGGTAACGCTTGGAACCGGGTTGGGATCGGGATTCGTTGCCGGCGGTCGGATGATCTACGGGCACGATGGCATGGCCGGAGAGCTGGGGCATGTCGTCGTCGAACCCGGAGGACGGCAATGCGGCTGCGGACGCCGTGGCTGTCTGGAAACCTATGTTTCCGCGACGGGTATCAAGCGGACGGTTTTCGAGTTGATGGCCCGGGAAACGGTGCCGAGCGTTTTACGCGATGTACCTTACGACAAGTTCGACGCCCGGATAATTACCGAAGCGGCGCAAAAGGGTGATTCGCTGGCGCTCGAGGTTTTTCGCTGTACGGCGGAGAGGCTGGGAAGGGCCCTTGCGAATGCCGTAGCGATCACCTCGCCCGAAGCCGTGTTCTTCTTCGGCGGCCTGGCCCAAGCCGGGGAGCTCCTGTTGGAACCGACGCGCCGTTACCTGGAGGAGAATTTGCTGCCCGTTTACCGGGGCAACGTGAAGGTGCTGCCCAGCGGCATTCCGGCCCAAAATGCCGCGATCCTCGGCGCTTCCGCTCTGATCTGGAACGAATGATTCTTGCAGGGATCGTTGCGGATTCCAGGTGTAAATATCGTCGCAAACCACTCTGTGACAGAAAGCGTCCGGCCTTGCAAGGCCGGACGCTTTCTGTTGTCTGGGTCGGACGAAGCCTTATTTATCGCATCGGCAGCTCGATCGAGCCGATCAGGAACCCGTCGCAATAGATCTGTACCTGGTAGGTACCGGCGGTGAAGCCGCTGCCGGTGTAGAAGATACCGATGTTGAGGTCTTCGTTCTGGTAATCCACGTCACGCGATGCGGAGTAAGAGAGGCGTTCGCCCTCGAATTCGAACGTCGGAACGCTTTCGCTCGACAGCACGTATCCGTCGGGCGACAGGATGCGGACGTAGATCGTCTTTTCGCCCGGAGTCGCCAGGGCGTTGGCCGTGAGGGTGAAATCCACGCGCAGACGCTCGGCGTTCTTGATGCGCGACACCTCCTTGCTGCGGGCGTTGAGCGCTACCATGCGGATACCCCGGGCGTTGATAACCGATCCCTGGCGTACTTTGTTGTTGAGCTCCTGGGCCTTCTCTTCGGCCATCTCGGCACGCATCTGGGCCGTGGTGATCTCCTTGCGGTAGGATACGTTTTCGTCGATCAGCTTTTTGTTGAGCGTGTTGAGCGAGTCGATCTGGTGAAGATAACCCCGCATGATGGTACGCAGCGTGCCGACCTCTTTTTCATATTGCTTGATTTTGGCCAGACTCCACGAACGCTCCTGTTTGAGCCGCTGCATCAGCGAGTCGGCCCGCTGGCGTTCGATGCCCATCTGGAGCGAAAGGGTGTCGTTGGATAGTTGCAGGTCGTCGAAATCCTGCATCAGGTCGCTCAGGTTGTTCTGGATCGAATCGCGGTCGATGACCAACAGGTCGTAATCGGCCTGCTGCTGGCGATGGATGTTGTAATAGAGGACCGTGATGGCAGCCAGGATCACCGCCAGGATAATGATGACGATGCGGTAGCCGAGGATCGACTTGTTCGCGCCCTTGCGGGGATCGTCGTTTTCGTATTCGGGTTGGTTGTAACCTTGATAGTTCTCTTCCATGGTGCGAATATTTTATACAAATATAATAAAAGACGGGGCAATCGCTGCCGGTTTGTGTCCGAAAATCGCAGAACCTCACCCCATGTTCTGCAAATATAATGGATTTTTATTTGATTTTACTGCTCAACGGATATTTCAGTCCGTGATATCCCGAAATATAGGCCTGAACGCTGCCGATGCGGACCGGCGATTCGATGTAGAGAGGAATGAGGTTTTTGTCGTCCGAAATCCAGACCGTGAACTCCGTTCCGTCCGTAAACGAGTACCCTTCGGAGGTGCCGATCTGACAGGCGAACTTCAGGGTGCGGAACGTACCCATACTGCGGATTTTCTTGGTTTCACGCCCCAGAAAGCGGTACCGCAGATGGCGGATCGTATCTTCGAGGAGCATTTCGAGCACCTCCGTTTTTCCTTCCTGGAGCGTTGCCGGGTCGATGCTCCGCAGGTGGAAATAGAGCGACACGGGGTCCATGCTGCGCGGGGTGAGCGACATCGTTTTGGTTGTATCGCGCACCATGCGGCGTCCCTGCCACCGGGTGTGTACCGTCATTTCGGGCCAGTCGTACACGTAGTTGCTCCAGAACCGGTAGTTGCCTTCGCGGATATCGCTTTCGAAACGGCGTGTCTTCAACTCCTCGCGATCGACCAGAATCGTATATTTGTCGTCCACGTTCATTACCCAGCGGAAGGCGGGGAGCGTTTTGCCGTGTGCCACGATGCGGTACATCGGCTCTCCTTCATATTCTTCTTCGACGGTGGTCACGCGTACGCTTCCCACTTCGGTATTGGGAAAGAATTTGGCCTTGTAGCTGGCCCGGTAATCGAGTACTTCGCCCGGCTGGTAGAGCTGGGCGCCAGCAGGCAGGGCTGCCAGGAAAAACAGGACGGTGAAAAAAATCTGTTTTTTCATTGAAAAGTTGCAAAAAAGTAATTTACTCTGTTTTTTACGGCTGTTTTATCTGTTTCTGCCGACGTGTTTGCGGATGAATTGCGGAAAGTTTTCGATTCGGGCTTTACAATCCGCCGGTTCGGGTCGTCGTTCCGGGGCGGATAAGGTTTGCCTTGTGCGGAACTTCTTCCGGAGTGGTTCAAATACCCTGCCGTGCGAAAAGCTGCGGAATCGTTAAAATGCAGGAAAGCGGTGTGTTTCATCGTGCCGAGGTGAATGAATCAGGATATTTGGGAAAAATCGATCTCTTCACGGCCGGAGTAGCGCTTGCGGAGTTCCCGAAGCCCCTCGTGGCCGTTTTGGGTCAGTGTCGGGTCGGCCGTCAGCACTTCGGCGGCCGCTTCCCGGGTGACGGTCAGGATCTGGCTGTCGAGCGTCGGGTTGGCGATCTTCAGGTCGAAGGCCATGCCGCTCTGGAGCGTACCGTTCACGTCGCCCGCACCCCGCAGCTTGAGGTCCAGCTCCGCCAGGCGGAATCCGTCGTTGGTTTCGCACATCGCTTCGAGCCGCAGGCGGGCCTCCTTCGAGAGCTTCTCGCCCGACATGAGGATACAATAGGACTGCTGGCTGCCCCGTCCAACGCGGCCGCGCAACTGGTGAAGCTGCGAGAGGCCGAATCGTTCGGCCGACTCGATCACCATGACCGTAGCATTGGGAACATCGACGCCGACCTCGATGACCGAAGTGGCGACCATGATATTCGCCTCGCCGCTCTTGAACTGACGCATCGACTCCTCCTTGTCTTCGGGTTTCATCTTGCCGTGGCAGATCGTTGTGACGTATTCCGGCAGCGGGAAGTCGCGCGAGATGGCTTCGTAGCCGTCCTGCAAATCTTTGTAGTCCATCGTTTCGGACTCCTTGATAAGCGGATAGACGACATAAATCTGTCTTCCCTTCTTGATCTCCTGCCGCATGAAACCGAAGAGCCGCAGGCGGGCCGCGTCGGTGTAGTGCACCGTGCGGATCGGCTGACGTCCCGGCGGCAGCTCGTCGATCACAGAAACGTCCAGGTCGCCGTAGAGGGTCATCGCCAACGTGCGGGGAATGGGCGTGGCGGTCATCACCAGGATATGGGGCGGTTGCTCGTTCTTCGTCCAGAGCCGTGCCCGCTGTTCGACGCCGAAGCGATGCTGTTCGTCGATCACCACGAATCCCAGGTTCGAAAACTGTACCCGGTCTTCGATCAGGGCGTGCGTGCCGATCAGCAGGTCGATCGAGCCGTCGGCAATTCCGGCGAGGGCTTCCCGCCGTTCGCGTGCTTTGGATGCTCCGGTAAGGATCGCCACCCGCACGTCCATTCCTTCGAGCATCCTCTGGAAGGTGGCGTAGTGCTGGCGCGCGAGGATTTCGGTCGGAGCCATCATGCAGGCCTGGAAGCCGTTATCGACGGCCAGCAGCATGGACATCAGCGCTACGAGGGTCTTGCCGCTGCCCACGTCGCCTTGCAGCAGGCGGTTCATCTGGTAGCCGGAGATCGTGTCCTGCCGGATCTCCTTGACCACGCGCTTCTGTGCCCCGGTCAGCGGGAACGGCAGCCTGGTGTTGAAGAAGGTATTGAATACGCCTCCCACTTTGGGGAAGAGGAATCCGTTGTTTTTCGACAGGCGGGCCGTGCGGCGTGACTGGATACCCAGTTGAATGCCGAGTAGCTCTTCGAACTTCAGCCGGTATTGCGCCTGCCGCAGCAGTTCGGGCGATTGCGGGAAATGGATGTTGTAGAGCGCATCGCGCAGCGACAGCAGGCCGTACCGGGTCCGCATTCGGTCGGGCAGCGTTTCGCGGATATGATCCCGCACCATCGGCCAGAGGTTGCAGACGATCGTGTAGATGCCTTTGGTGCCGAGGACGCTCGAAAGCCGCTCGGTCGAGGAGTAAATGCCTTGCAGACCGCTTTCGGCCTTGCGGGAAAAGGCTTTCTCGATGGTTTCGATTTCGGGATGTACCACCGACAGTTCGCCCTTGAAGAAGGATGGGCGGCCGAAAATCAGGTATTCGCGCCCCACTTCGATCCGTTTTTCGATCCATTTGATTCCCTGGAACCAGACCAGTTCGGCCACGCCGCTGCCGTCGTTCACGACGGCCGTGAAACGTCGTTTGCGCCCTGCTCCGGCATAGCTGACGCCTGTGATGCGCCCCCGGAACTGGATGAGTGCGGAATCCCCTTCCGCGATCTGGTCGATGCGGTAGATCCTCGTACGGTCGATGTAGCGGAACGGATAGTGGCAGAGCATATCGCCCAGCGTGCGGATGCCCAGCTCCTTTTCCAGCAGCCGGGCCCGCGCCTCGCCTACGCCCGCGACGAATTTGATGTCGTTGTCGAGATAGTTCGCCATACGTTGTTTGCCTGACAAAGATAGTGCAAGCCGAGAGCAGCGCCAAATTTAATCGAACGTCGCCGAAGCGTCGTCTTCAGCAGGGACGGTAAACCCGAGGCCGTATCGGATTTATTCGAGAACCGCCTGTCTTTGCCGGTGCTGCTTTTTGCAAAGATAGCGAAAGCTGAGAGAAAACGGGAACTTGTTCCCGTTTTTCCGAGGTGCATCCTATCTTCTACAAAGATAATGAAAAGTAAGTGTTCGGCGACCCGAACAGGGCGGAAAAGGATTCGTAGCAGAGTATCGAACTTTTGTCGATCGGATATTTTGCCCGATTTTGTCCGCAGGGACGGATATTTCCGAAGATTTTTCAGTACCTTTCGGCAAATAAGGAGGAGTTATGGAAGATTACATCCTGCGGGAGATCGACAAGATCGGCAAACTCATCGAAGCCCTTTTGCAGAAGGCGGGCATCCTGCGGAGAAGCGGGGCGGGAGAGGCCGTTTGCGAAACCGCCCGGACGGAGTTGGCGGAGGCGCTCGATCTGGATATCGACACTCTGCTGGCCCGGGAGGACTTTATCGGCGTGCTGACCCGTGAGTATGGCTTCAGCGACGAGAACCTGGAAAAATTCGCCGAGCTGCTGTTCGATTTCGCGGCCGCTTCGCCCGATCGGGACGCGACGGTCCGGCTCGCCTGCGGCATTACGGCCATTTACCGTTATCTGGACGAAAAGAAGGCTCCCGTATCCCTGAACCGCTACTACATCCTCAAGGAGTTGGAGAATATGACTGCCCGATAGCGCGGCGCCGCCGAACGGTCGCCATTCCGGTTTGTGCAGGATAAAACGCGAATGTCTGTTTTATCCTGCCTTCATTTTCACTACCTTTGTGGTAATAAATTCTGGCAGGACATGAATTTGACCAAGTATGAGCGCCGCCCGAGCCGTGAAGTTCGCATCGGACGGGTTGTGATCGGAGGTGACCGCCCGATCGCCGTGCAGTCGATGACCAATACCGACACCAAGGATACCGAAGCCTGTATTCGGCAGATCGAACGCATCTTCCGGGCCGGAGGTCCTATCGTCCGGCTGACGGCCCAGGGGCGTCGGGAGGGAGAGAATTTGGAGCGGATCGTCCGCCGTTTGCGGGAGGAGGGATGCGATGCCGCCGTCGTGGCGGACATCCATTTCGTGCCCGAAGTGGCTGCGATCGCTGCGAAATACGTGGACAAGGTGCGCATCAACCCCGGAAATTATAACTCATCGCACGGGGAGTTCGAAGCCCTCATCGACCGATGCCGGGAGCGCGGCGTGGCGATCCGCATCGGCGTGAATCACGGTTCGCTCTCGAAGCGCGTTTTCGACGAGTGGGGCGATACCCCCGAAGGGATGGTGGCCTCGGCGATGGAGTTCCTGCGCGTCTGCCGCGAAAAGGCGTTCGATCAGGTCGTGGTGTCGATGAAGTCGAGCAATACGCGGGTCATGGTGGCCGCCTACCGGCTTCTGGCGGAAGCGATGGAGCGGGAGGGGATGGATTATCCGCTCCACCTGGGCGTCACCGAAGCGGGAAACGGGATCGAAGGACGCATCAAGAGCGCTGTCGGTATCGGAGCGCTTTTGGCGGACGGTATCGGCGACACGATCCGCGTTTCGCTGACCGAAGCGCCCGAGAACGAGATCCCCGTGGCGCAGCTTTTGGTCGATCATTTTGCCCGCCGCAGCGGGGTGTTCTCCGTCAAATACCCGGAGCGCTATACGCCGACGCGATACAGCCGCCGCACTCGGGTGCAAACTCCCTTGATTCACTCCGAGTTGCCTGCCGACTGGCGGGTGATCGAAGCCCTGACCGAGAATCCTACGGCCGAACTGCGGGCTGCGATCCTGAGCCTCGACCGGGCGGACGAACCCGTCGCGGTGTGCCGCCGTTACGAGGATACGACGGTCGAAGCCGTCGCCGTCAAAGCCGCCGCCGATCTGGGGTCGCTCTTTCTGGACGGGCTGGCGGACGGCATTCGGATCGACGCGCCGCACCTTTCGGAAAAGGAGATCGCGGAGATCGAGCTGATGATCCTGCAGGCAGCCCGCGTGCGGATGTCCCGCACCGAATACATCGCCTGCCCGAGCTGCGGTCGTACGCTTTACGATATAGAGGGTACGCTCGCCGCGATCCGTGCCCGAACCTCGCACCTTAAAAATTTGAAAATCGGCGTGATGGGTTGTATCGTAAACGGACCCGGCGAGATGGCCGACGCCGATTACGGCTACGTGGGCGCCGCTCCGGGGCGTATCACCCTTTACAAGGGGCGCACGGTGGTGGAGAAGAATATCCCTCAGGAGGAGGCGCTCGATCGGCTCGTGGCGCTCATCAAGGCCAACGGCGATTGGGCCGATCCTGAAAATCAACCGGAACGACCATGACGATTCTGCCTGCAGCCTATTTGGGGTCGGTCGAATATTTCGCACACCTGCTGTGCGACGATTGCGTCATCGACCTCGGGGAACATTTTGTCAAGCGTTCGGAGCGCAATCGGGCGCAAATTCTCGCTTCGGGCGGCGTGATGGACCTCACGGTGCACGTGCGGCATGCCAACCGTCCCCGTACGCCGATGCGGGATGTGCGGCTCGACTATTCGAAGCGGTGGCAGCACCAGCATTGGATTTCGTTGGTGTCGGCTTACCGGGGATCGCCCTATTTCGATCACTACCGCTCCTCGTTCGAGCCTTTCTATCGGCGGGAATACGATTTTCTGGTCGATTACGACCTCGAACTGACGGAGGTGCTGCTTCAAAAACTGAATGTGCAGAACCGCCCCCGTATTTCGGAGCAATACGTCGAAGCCGCTCCCGGCGACCTCGATCTGAGGCCCAAACAAAAAGAGGACCCGGCGTTTCATGCCGAGTCCTATTTCCAGGTCTTTTCCGACCGGCTGCCTTTCGCGCCTAATTTGTCAGTCGCAGACCTGCTGTTTGCTGAGGGTCCCGACGCGGCGGAGCTACTAAGGCGCAGTTTCCGGTAAGGAACGTTTCGTCGTATAAATCCCCGGCTTTCGCTTCTATCTTCATCCGGCCGTTGAGCCGTACCGAGTCGCAGCGGTAGATGCACGGTGCGTATTGCTCGACCGCGAGCGTGTCGCCCGAGAGGGTTACGACCGGCTCTCCGGCCGAAGAATAGACGGTTACGGTCTGCAAGTCGCCGTTACGCTCATCCTCCCGGCGTCCGGCGATGTGGAGCGTAGGTTCGGTGTTGTTCCACAAAGCCTTGTAAAGATGGAAAGCGTCCTTGCGGCGTCGTCGGTCCAGCGTGACGAGCCCCGTAGCCTCCACGCCCTGCGGACGGCGGGCCGAGCCGTAGTCGAACAGGGTGTTGATCCAGGTTCCCCACAGCAGCGTGTCTTGTGCCAGGTATTTCGTGTAATCTTCATGAAAACGGGTCTGCCGTCCTTCCGGCTGCCAGAGCAGGCTGTTCGAGCGGCGTCGGCGAGCCGGATCGCCTTGTTGTTCGATCTGCCCCGCTTCACCGTAGCAGATGCCCGAACGGAGCTGGTTCCACCCCGACCGAAGCTGGCCGAGCCAGATTTCGAGGTCTTCCGTGCGGCCTTTGTCCCAGCCGATGTTCTGCGCCCATACGATCAGGTCGGTGATCTGGTTCAGTTCTCCGTCCTGGTTGCTGGTGGCCGCCGTCGGGCGGCTGCGGTCCATTTTTTTTGCCAGTTCGTTCAGTGTCCGCACATAGGGCACGGGGTTTTCGCCCCGTTGCCAGAGGCAGTCGAAGAGTCCCCAGATGACCACTGACGGCCGGTTGATATGCTGGGCGATGATTTCGCGCAGTTGCTGGCGACCGTTCGCCTCGAGTTGCGGGTTCGGATAATAGGAAACGTCGCTGAGGAAAGGTGCCCGGATCAGCGGCAAGTCGATCCAGACCAGTACGCCTGTGCGGTCGCAGAGGTCGTACAGACAGGGGGCGTGCGGTCCTGCGGGCGAGCGCAGGGCATTGGCTCCCAACTCGCGTATGAAAGCGAAATCTTCGGCATAGTCCTCCGCCTCCATAGCGCTACCCGTGCCCGGACGGTCGTAGTAGAGCGTTACGCCGTGAACCCGAACGAGCGAGTCGTTGAGGCGGAAACCCTCTTCGGGTGTGACGCGGATGTTGCGGAAGCCCGTGGCGATTTCGATCTCATCGCGCGAGGTGTCGCTCTCGACGGATACCCGCATTCGATAGAGGTTGGGGTGATCGAGGTCCCACAGTCGGGGATTTTCGACCGTGAAGGGGATGACGACGGGTTTGCCGTCGAGTTTGGCCTTTATCGTTTTGGCTGCGGCCTGAATTCCGTCCGGATCGAACGCTTCGAGGGTCACGCGGCAGAAGTTGTCGCCTTTCGAGATGAGGTGGATTTCGGCCTCGGCTTCGGCCCGTTCGGTCGATACGGCCCGAGGGTGGATCAGGACTCCCGACGAGCCCAGATACAGAGGCGATACGGCGGTGGGGTCGGTGACGATGAGTTCTACCTCCCGGCTGATGCCGCCGTAGATGTTGTGGATGGACGAGAGCGGCAGCACGTCGCCCGTAATGGCGTTGCTCACGGCTACGCGAAGCAGGTTTTCGCTGCCGTATTTCACCCGGTCGGTGATTTCGAAGACGAAAGCGGTCGTTCCGCCCCGGTGCTCGCCGACGTAAGTTCCGTTTACGAAGAGGTGGGCGACGCTCTCCACGCCGTAGAATTTCAGGAAGAGCCGCTTTCCGGTCCAGGTCTGCGGTACGTAGAGTTTGCGCTGATAGTCGGCGGTCGTGCGCAGGTATGGGATCGTCCCGGCCAGTGCATCGAGGTTCCAGGTGTGCGGCAGCGTGACACAGCGGGCGTTGTCGCTGCTGTTTTCGTAGCGGAACGAGAAGAGCCAGTCGTCGCAGAGCGGATATACTTCGCGGGCCTGCACACTCCAGGCGGCGATCAGCAGAAAGATCAGAAGTAACTTTTTCATTTCGATATGTATTTGGCCCCGAAAGGCATTTTCCGTAAAACCGTATTGTTCCGGATCGCTCCGAAGGAACCGGGCGGTTCCGGAGGGTTATCGGAAACAGTGGCACAAAGATACGAAACCCGGCCGATATTTTAACCTTTCCGGACGAATTACCGCATCTCGTTCTCTTTTCCGAGGTCGATTTATAAGCGCTATCTTTACCGAACGGCCGAATTATTTCGTATTTTTGCGGCCGGTTGAAATTGTCGATCCATGAGCGAGAAATCGAAAGGAACCCTTTGCGGCATCGTTGCCGCCGTGAGTTACGGGATGAATCCCCTCGGTGCTTTGTCACTCTACCGGGCGGGAATAAACACCAATTCCGTGCTGTTTTACCGCTATGCGCTTGCCGCCGTACTGCTGGCAGCCCTGTTGTTGGTGCAGAAAACTTCGCTGCGCATTACGCGCCGGGAGTTCTCCGTGCTGGGATTGCTGGGAGTGATGTTCGCCGTATCGTCGCTCACGTTGTTCATGAGTTTTCACTATATGGATGCGGGGATCGCCTCCACCCTTCTTTTCGTCTATCCGGTCATGGTGGCCGTCATCATGGCGATTTTCTTCAGGGAGCGAATTTCGCTGGTCACGGTCCTCTCCATTTCCCTGGCTCTGTGCGGAATCGCGTTGCTGTACCGGGGTGAGGGCGGTGCGGTACTCAATACTGCGGGCGTTGTGCTGGTCATGGCTTCGTCGCTCTCGTATGCGCTCTATATCGTGGTGGTCAACCGTGCTTCGTTGAATATGTCGTCGGTGAAGCTTACGTTTTACGTGCTGTTGTTCGGCGTGGCTGCGATCGTGTTGTATTCGCTGTGTTGTCCCGACCAGCCTTTGCAGCTTCTCTCGACACCCTCGATGTGGGGGGGTGGGCGGCGATGCTGGCTCTGATTCCTACGGTCGTTTCGCTGGTGTTGATGACCGTTGCCGTGCATGCCATCGGTTCTACTCCGACCGCTGTTATGGGGGCTTTGGAGCCGCTGACGGCAGTGGTGATCGGCGTGACTATCTTCGGTGAATTGTTCACTGCGCGGCTTGCTGCGGGTATCGGCTTGATCCTGTTGGCCGTCACCCTTATCGTTGCGGGCAAATCCCTGCATCCGGGGCGCCTGGCGGCGATTATCGGGCACCGGGGGTTTTTACGCCACAGCCGGTAGGCTCCGGTGTGGAATAATTCTACATTTTGTAGATTCACGCCACAGGATCGGCCTCGTCTGTTGCAGGCGTATTATATTGTGTATGATTCGCTTATCCGGATAGAACAGGATTGGCGCGGGGTTTGGGTAAAGTCCTTTAACCCTTTTATGGATAAAAACTACTTATGAAATGAAACCGAATCTGAAAGAGTTGAATTTGGAGAAACTGAAAAAAATAGCGGCCAAAACACCTCGTATTCGGGTGAAACTGACTCGTAAGCACTGGATCTTCATCGGCTGTGCCGTCGTGGTGCTGGTCGTTCTGCTCGTCGTGTTGCTGCGTCCCCGGCCGCAGGCCGCCGCACTGCCGGTGGTGGCCGTCGAACCGGTGCAGGTCGAAGATGTCAGCATCTATGGCGAGTACGTGGGCCGTATCCGGGCCCAGCAATTCGTCGAGATCCGGGCCCGCGTCGAAGGTTATCTGGAGAAGATGCTCTTTGCCGAGGGAACCTATATCAAGAAGGGCCAGACGCTTTTCATCATCGACCCGACGGTCTATCGCGCCCGTGCGAACAAGGCCAAGGCGCAGTTGAACAAAGCCCGGGCCCAGGCTCTGAAGGCCGAGCGCGACCTGAACCGTATTCGTCCGCTGTATGAGCAGAATGCCGCCAGTCAGCTCGACCTGGATAACGCCATCGCCTCCTACGAGAGCGCTGTGGCGGACGTGGTGGTGAGCGAAGCCGACCTTACGCAGGCTGAAATGATACTCGGCTACACGACCGTGCAGTCGCCCATTTCGGGTTACATTTCCGAGCGGAACGCCGATATCGGTACGCTCGTCGGTCCTGGCGGCAAGTCGCTGCTGGCCACCGTGGTAAAGAGCGATACGGTGCGGGTCGATTTCAGTATGACCGCGCTGGATTACCTGCGTAGCAAGGCCCGTAACGTCAATCTGGGCCATAAGGATTCGACCCGCAAGTGGGACCCCTATATTACGGTCACGTTGGCCGACGGGGCGCAGTATCCCTATCGGGGACTGGTCGATTTCGCCGATCCGCAGGTCGATCCCCAGACGGGTACCTTCTCCGTGCGGGCCGAGATGCCCAATCCCGACCATATCCTGCTCCCCGGACAGTTCACTAAGGTCAAACTGCTGCTCGACGTGCTCGAACGGGCGGTCGTGGTTCCCAAGAAGGCCCTGATTATCGAGAAGGGCGGCGCCTATGTCTTCGTCGTGCGCCGGGACAGCATCGTGGAGAAGCGTTTCGTGGAAACGGGTCCGGAAACGGGCAATAACTTCATCGTCGAACGAGGACTTGCCTCGTATGAAAATATCGTCGTCGAAGGCTATCACAAGCTGACGCACGGCATGAAGGTCGAACCCGTGGCTCCTCGTGAAGAGGAGGCGAATCCAGAGGAGGAGTAGCCCATGAAAGCCGACTTTTTCATCGACCGGCCGGTCTTTTCCACGGTACTTTCCATCATCATCGTCATCGTCGGCGCCATCGGCCTCGCGCTGCTGCCCGTCGATCAGTATCCGCAGATCGTACCGCCTGTGGTGCGTGTTTCGGCGTCCTATCCCGGTGCCGACGCGCAGACCGTGACACAGGCCGTTGCTACCCCCATCGAGCAGGAGCTGAACGGTACGCCCGGCATGATCTATATGGAGTCGTCGAGCTCCAACTCGGGCGGTTTCTCCGCGACCGTCACCTTCGATATTTCGGTCGATCCCGATCTGGCGGCCGTGGATGTCCAGAACCGCCTGAAGAAGGCCGAGGCACGCCTGCCGGCCGAGGTGGTGCAGAACGGTATTTCGGTCGAGAAACAGGCCGCCAGCAAACTGATGACCATCACGCTGCTCTCGTCCGACCCCAAGTTCGACGAAATATATTTGAGTAATTACGCCACGCTCAACGTGCTGGACCTGCTGCGCCGTATTCCCGGCGTGGGCAGTATTTCGAACGTCGGCAGCCGCTACTACGCCATGCAGATCTGGGTGCAGCCCGACAAGCTGGCCGACCTGGGGCTGACGGTCAAGGATCTGCAATCCGCGTTGAAGGATCAGAACCGCGAGTCGGCGGCCGGCGTGCTGGGGCAGGCTCCGATGACGGGCCTCGACGTGACGATCCCCATTACGGCGCAGGGACGTTTGTCGTCGGTCAGCCAGTTCGAAGATATCGTCATCCGGGCCAATCCCGACGGTTCGATCATCCGCCTGAAAGACGTGGCGCGCATTTCGCTCGAAGCGTCGTCCTACAATACCGAAAGCGGTATCAACGGCGGTAATGCCGCCGTGCTGGAGATCAAGATGCTTCCGGGAGCCAATGCAATGGAGGTGGCCGAGGCGGTGAAGGCCCAGATGGAGGAGATCAGCCGCAATTTTCCGGAGGGTATCTCTTACGAGATTCCTTTCGATATGACTACCTACATTTCCGAATCGATCCATCACGTCTATCAGACGCTTTTCGAAGCGTTGCTGCTGGTGATTCTGGTGGTATTCCTTTCGTTGCAGAGCTGGCGGGCGACGCTCATTCCGATCGTGGCCGTGCCGATCTCGCTCATCGGTACCTTCGGCGTGATGCTCGTGTTCGGCTTCTCGCTCAATATGCTGACCCTGCTGGGTCTGATTCTTGCCATCGGTATCGTGGTCGATGACGCGATCGTCGTGGTCGAAAACGTCGATCGCATCATGAACGAGGAGGGGCTTTCGCCCTACGAAGCGACCAAGAAGGCAATGCGGAGCCTGAGCGGAGCGTTGATCGCCATGTCGCTGGTGCTGTGCGCCGTGTTCGTCCCGGTGAGCTTCCTTTCGGGCATTACGGGGCAGCTCTATCGCCAGTTTACCATTACGATCGCCGTATCGGTAATCATCTCTACGGTCGTGGCGCTGACGCTCAGCCCCGTGATGTGCGCCTACCTGTTGAAGCCCGACAGAGGCGGCCGGAAGAAACGGTTTTTCCGGTATATCAATTTCGGTCTTGCGAAAGGCAATAAGCTCTACGGCCGTATGATCGGCCGGGCGCTCGCCCATTCGCGCCGTATGTTCGCCGCCTTCGGCGTGGTACTCATCGGTATCTGGTTGATGAATAAACTCGTGCCCGAGAGTTTCATGCCGCAGGAGGATCAGGGGTATTTCACCGTCGAACTGGAACTTCCGGAAGGGGCGACCATCGAGCGTACGCGTACGGTGACCGACCGGGCGATGGCCTTTCTGATGCAGGATCCCGATGTGGAGTATGTACTCAACGTGACGGGTTCGAGTCCTCGTGTGGGCAGCAACCAGGCCCGCAGCCAACTGACAGTGATCCTCAAGTCCTGGAAGGAGCGGGAATCGGAGGATATCAGCGAAGTGATGAAACGTGTGCGCGACGAGTTGTCGCGTTATCCCGAAAGCAAGGTCTATCTTTCGACGCCTGCCGTCATTCCCGGTCTGGGAACCTCGGGCGGTTTCGAAATGGTGCTCGAAGCTCGCGGGGATGCCGGCTATGCCGATCTGCAGCGGGCGGTGGATACGTTGATGCACTATGCCGAGCAGCGGCCCGAGTTTACGGGGCTGGCCTCTTCGATGCAAGCCGATATTCCGCAGCTTTATTTCGACGTGGACCGCGACAAAGCGCAGTTGGTCGGGGTTTCGATGTCCGACATCTTCTCTACGATGAAAGCGTTCACGGGTTCGATCTACGTCAATGACTTCAATATGTTCAACCGTATATACCGTGTATATATTCAGGCCGACGCGCCTTATCGGGCTTACCGCGACAACCTGAACCTCTTCTTCGTACGGGGTGCCGACGGGGCGATGATTCCCGTCACGTCGCTCGGTACAACGCACTATACGACGGGTGCCGGTACGATCAAGCGTTTCAATATGTTCAACGCTGCGACCATCACGGGCGAAGCGGCTCACGGATACAGTTCGGGACAGGCGATGGACGAGCTGGAAAATATCGTGCGTGAGAAATTGCCTGCGTCGGTGGGCGTCGAGTGGAGCGGCCTTTCTTACCAGGAGAAGCATGTGAGTGGACAGACGGGTCTTGTGCTGGCGCTGGCTTTCCTGTTCGTCTTCCTCTTCCTCGCCGCCCAGTACGAGAGCTGGTCGGTGCCCGTCGCGGTCATTCTCTCGCTGCCCGTAGCCGGAATCGGTGCCTATCTGGGTATCTGGGTTTGCGGTTTGGAAAACAACATCTATTTTCAGATCGGCCTGGTGATGCTCGTAGGTCTGGTGGCCAAGAATGCCATTTTGATCGTAGAGTTTGCCAAGGAGGAGGTGGAAAAAGGCCGCGACGTGGTGTCGGCGGCACTCAAGGCCGCACACCTGCGTTTCCGCCCGATCGTGATGACCTCGCTGGCGTTCATCCTCGGCCTGCTGCCGCTGGTGTTCGCATCGGGTCCGGGGTCGGCGAGCCGTCAGGGTATCGGTACGGGCGTCTTTTTCGGTATGCTGGTAGCTATCTCTGTCGGCATCGTCTTCGTGCCCTTCTTCTTCGTGTGGATTTACCGGATTAAAGCAAAACTGAAGAAACGATGAAACGAGTTGCGATATTTGTCATTTTGGCTGCACTGACCGTCGGATTCTCTTCCTGTTCGGCTGTGCGGCACTGTCAGGCCCCCGAGGTGGAGATGCCCGGGCAGATCGCTTCGGGCTATACCGATTCGCTGACCATCGCCGATCTGAGCTGGTGGCAGTTTTACGGGGATTCGACGTTGCGCCGGGTCATCGAGCTGACCTTGGAAAATAACAAGGATATGCTTGCGGCGGCGGCTCGTGTGGAGCAGATGCGGCAGTTGTATCGGATAAGCAAGGCCGAGCGTTTGCCGAATTTTTCGGCCAAAGGGCTGGCTGATTACGAAACGAACGATTATGCCGACGAGGAGTCGAGCCGTGATCCGGAGTTCAGTGCCAAGCTCTCCGTCAGTTGGGAGCTGGACCTTTGGGGAAACCTGCGCTGGGCCAAGCGCAAGGGCGGGGCGGAGTATCTCTCTTCGGTCGAGGATTGGCGTGCGATGCGTATGACTCTCGTCGCGGAAGTTGCGACGGCCTATTTTCAGTTGATGGCTTTGGATAACGAGCTTTCCATCGTGCGTCGTACGCTCCGAACGCGCAGCGAGGGTGTGCAGCAGGCGCAGTTGCGGTTCGAGGGCGGTCTTACCTCCGAAACCGTTTACCAGCAGGCCAAAGTGGAATACGCTTCGACGGCGACCCTGATTCCGGATCTGGAGAGCAGGATCGAAATTATGGAAAACAGTATTGCATTGCTTATGGGAAAATCTCCTGACTGGGAGGTGTTGCGCGGTCAAATGAATATCGAAGCCGAGTTTCCGGACAGTCTGCCTGTCGGTCTGCCTTCGGGACTGTTGCAGCGGCGTCCCGACGTACGGGCTTCCGAACAACAGTTGCGTTCGGCGATGGCTTCGGCGGGGATGGCCTATGCAGATCGTTTTCCCCGGCTGACCTTCAATCTGGTAGGCGGTTGGGAGAACGATGCGTTGCAGGGTTTCTTTCGCTCCCCGTTCTCGTATGTGGCCGCTGCGATCGCCGCTCCGGTCTTCGGCTTCGGACGCAAGCAGGCCAAATATCGTGCGGCATTGGCGGCATACGACGTAGCCCGGCTGGGGTACGAGAAGAAGGTGCTGGAGGTTTTCAAGGAAGCCAACGATGCGGTAGTCACTTACCGTAACGTCCGCAAAACGGCCGCGTTGAAGGTCGCTCTGCGCGATGCTGCCCGCAAATACGTCGAACTGGCCAATTTGCAGTACCGGGGCGGCAGTATCAATTATATCGACGTGCTGGATGCCCAGCGCCGGTATTTCGATGCCCAGATCGGTTTGAGCAACGCCGTACGGGACGAACACCTCGCTTTGGTGCAGCTCTATAAGGCGTTAGGCGGCGGCTGGGGAGTGGTGGCGGAATAGCTTTCTGTTGTCAGATAGTCGGATTTAGCATTAAAAACCGGTTCTGAAGGGTTGTATGACAGTTTTTTTGATTTTTGTCTCGTAAATTTCCGGGCAAAAATTTTGAGGAATAAAAAAAACCGTTTATATTTGCACTCCGAAATACCACTAATGCGGAAATAGCTCAGTTGGTAGAGCACAACCTTGCCAAGGTTGGGGTCGCGAGTTCGAGTCTCGTTTTCCGCTCTTAATAAACGAGTGATAATCAATGAATTATCGCTCGTTTTTCTTTTTGCGGGTGCGAAATAAAACTCTCCATAATGCCTTTTTCGCGCCGTTTTCCGAAGAATGTTTTACCATTTGTTTAACCATGTTTTACGGCGGTAAAACACCACCCGCGTCTGTCTGCATAATGCCGCAACATTATGAGTGTCAGCATCAATGCCATTTGCAGAAAAGACCGCATCAATCAAAACCGCACCACGAACATCTACCTGCGTTTTACCGTCAATCGCCGCAGCCGCTATGTAAGTACGGGAATCAATATCCCCGCCGACGATTGGGATTTCGACACCCAAACGCTTAAAACGCAGAATCCCGCCGTTCAGCTGCGGATCTACGAACGAATCGAGAAATACAGCAAGCGCATCGAACGGCTCGAAGCGTTGGAGGTTCTCGCGCAACGCTCGGCAACGTGCCGGAAACCGACGGCCGGAGGGTTTATTGCATGATCGCCGAATATTTCCGCCACACGATTGCACAGTTGGAATCGGTTGGTAAAATCGGCTCAGCATCGAAACACAAGGTCACGTTTTCACTCCTGCAACAATTCCGCTCGACCAATATCCGTTTCGACGAAATTACGGTCGGCTACCTGCATGATCTCGAATGCTCCTGCCCCCGAATGGAAACAAGAGCAACTCGACAGCCCGAAATTCGACGTGCTGAAAGCCGTTCGCAACAAAGCGTTCACCGAGGGGATTTCACCACGCTGTACACATTCAAAAGTCGGCGGAGAGGTCATACTCCAATAAAATTACGAACCTTCGCAAAAGGAGGCAACCGCAAGTCCATCGGATCAGACTTTTCGAACGGTATTTCCATTGTTTTCATCTCCCGCAGATACCATGCCTGCTTCGTCCGGCTACCGTACAATTCCGTTCGCATCCTCTCTGACGCAGCGGACAGCGAGGGCGAAACTCCGGGCATAGGGTCCTTCGTAGACGAACTCCGGCCGATAGCCTGTGCTACTGTACCCGGTAACCGTCAAATCGTCCGAATTGCAGGAGGTGCCGACGGAGATCTCCTGCACGAATTCCAGCGTGGCGCTCCAAATCGATGCCGCATAACTGAACTGGTAAAGCCCCAAAGCCCCTTCCGTATATCCCAGAATACCGATCTGTTTACCCGAAGCGTCCATTTTCGAGAAACGCGATCCCGCATAGGGATACCAAGCTTTCACCGAACGCTGCGAATCGATGTAGAGCCACACGCCCTCTGTCGTATACGATTCGACATCGTTTCCCGTGAACTTCAAAGGTGCGATCAGGGGGATGCGGTACCCTGCCGGACAGGGATCGAAGGCGCTTTTCGAGAGCAGAACGGTCGCGGCGCCCACGGCCTCCTTCTCGAAATAGGTGCCCCAGAGACGGTCGTTCCGATGCCCCGGAACATCGCTGCGCAGCCATGTCTGATTGGGGTTCGATATATCCTTCTCATCGGCATAGGAGATGTAGGTCGCCGGATGCGAGAGCGTGAACTCCACGGTGCCGTTGTAGAGATAATCCCCCGACTTGCGGCCGATCTGGGCATTCCATACCGGATCGATGGTATACCCCTCGCAACTGGGCCACGAGTGCATGTCCAGCGTATTGCCCTCGGGGCCGTACACGGTCGTAGCATTCGAGAAGGGGTCCTTGCGCCCCCACTGGTAGAGACACGAACGGGACCTGTCGCCGGAACCCGTCGGATCGTTCGCCCCCAGATTCCGGTCCATCATGCGGTAGATAAGCGTCTGCTCTCCCTCCTGCCGTTCGTAGTCCTGATCCTTGGCGAAGAGTTCGTCGGTCACCACCCAGATATGCCAGCTCCATTTCACGAGACCCGTCGCCGGATCGAGATAGCCGATGACCGCGTTGCCTCCCGTCCGGGCCATCGTCTTGTCGACGGTGAAAACCATGTAGTCGTTCGTGTCGAGCAGCAGGTCGTCCCAATAGACCGTTCCCGACTGGACGGGCGATTTGGCCGGAAAGCAGAAAAGACCGTCGGGATGCGCCGCCAGCATCGACGGAGTGATCACATAGCAATTGGCGAGATTGGCGTCGCTGCCGCCCGTCAGATCGTACCCGCTCGGGGATTCCGCTTGCCGGTTCGCATGCAGGAGCAGCCTCGGCGTGTCCTGCCAGATCAGGGCGTTGTCGGCGATGTATTCGAACACCTTCTCCGCGCCGCCGGCGCGGAAGGTTACGAACTGCCCCCGCGCTGCATTGAAGGGTTTCGAGGTCAGGGTGCCCATGTACCGGTTGCGAGTATCTATGAAGGTCAGTTTGCACCCCTTCGCGAAATTCTGCGGAGGCAGGGCGATGTAGAACTCCGTGAATTCGCTCTGCGAGAGCAGACTGCCGTTCGTCTCGCCCTCCGGCTGGTCGGGGTCGGTCAGATCGAGCGCCACGGCCGAATAGGTCTGTTCCGAAGCATCGACGCTCAGAACAGGGTCGCCGGTACGGATATTCAGCGACGCATCGTCCGCCGCGGCGACCGCAACCCGGATGCCTTCGCCGGCGAGCACCTCGCCGTCGTTGCCTTGCAGAATGACCGATTTGAGATAGGTATCTCCCGCAAGGGTTGCGGAGGCGCGTACCCGTACCCGGATGTAGGCACACATCTGTCTGAATGAGAGACTGTGCGCGCCCGTCGGAGAGTATGCGAGCATAGGGAAGAAATCCGGCTGGATGCCGATCCGGTTCTCGCCGTATCCGGGCGAACTATAACGTTGCAGGAAATTCATCTTCCCCGAGAGGGACGTTCCCTCGCGTCCCAACAACTCGCTGTAAGGATAGAAAGCGAGATAGGAGGCTGCGTCCGCAATCGTCTCGCCTTCGAATACGGCGTTCGTACCGTCAAGTTCCTTGACGGTGAAAACGGCCGCCTGCGTTTCGTCGCCGGCGAAGACGCCGATCCGGTCGGAGGATTCCCATTCGGCGAGAATGCCGTCGGTACCCCACTCTCCGACGACGCGTGTCCCCTCCCGTTCCGAAATGGAAGCGTCGAACAGACAAACGCCGTGCTGCCCCTGCGAGGTCGAAAGTTCCTCTTGTATACTGTCGGCGACGCAGGAGACGAAAAATGCAGCGACGGGGAGTAAATATAAGATTTTTCTCATAGCTGTGTTTTTTAAATTACCAATCCACCTCTTCTCCGGGGGTGATCTCCTCGGTCGAGGTATCCATCGATGCCGCGAATCCTCGCTCTATGGCCGTGTCGCAAAGCGACAGTTCCGGTGTTTCGTAAATTCGTTTTTCTTCCATGTTTATTTCGATTTAAGCAGTCAGTTCGAGGTCGTCCAAACCCCGAGGTATTCGGGTAGCAATAAAAAAGCCAAAATCTCCGTTTCGCACATCATGCAGAGATTTTGGCCAGAATATCCGCAATGGCCCCTCCGAACAGCACATCGTTCGTGATCGGTTACCGGAGCACTTTCGTAAAGATACGGATTATTTTTCGAATACATGCATCTTGTCGGACAAATTCGTTTTTTCCTACCGAAATACCCGTTTCCAAGCGCTCTGCGGTCCTACGTCCGTTTCCTGCAAGTCAGTATAGCCGACATACCAAAGACAAGGGCGAAACCGGCCAGCGCCGCATAATCGCCCCACAGTTCCCCGAGCGCCGTACCTTTGAGATAGACCGCACGCATGATCCCGATGAAATAACGGGTCGGGAGAAGCCGCGTGATCGCCTGCGCCCAGCCGGGCATCGACGCGATCGGGGTAATCAGTCCGCTCATCAGCACGAAGATCATCACGAAGAAAAACATCACGAACATCGTCTGCTGCATCGTATCGGATCGATTGGCGATCGCCACGCCCAGTCCCGACATCGTGACGATGAAGAGCGCGGCGGCCAGATAGACCGCACCGACCGCGCCGACGGGCGTCAGTCCGTAGACGAGCCATGCCAGCGACATGGCGACCGTCAGCACGGCCAGACCGATGATCCAATAGGGAATCAGTTTGGCCAGCGTGAAGGTCAGGCGGCCGACGGGCGTGACGTTGATCTGCTCGATCGTCCCGCGCTCCTTCTCTCCCACCAGATTGAGTGCAGGCAGGAAGCCGCACAGCATGATAAGCAGCATGATCATCAGCGCAGGGATCATGTAGGCACGGTAGTCGAGCGTCGGATTGTAGCGGTTCTGCACCGTAATCAGGTCGGGCGACGGTGCGACACCCTCTTCTGCGAGCAGTTCGGCGAGGGTTCCCATGACGGTCTGCACCATATACTGCGAACCGAGACTCCCCTTCAACGCATTCACGCCGTTGGCCGTGATGCTCACCCTGCGGGGCGACCGTTCCGCGATCGAACGTTCGAAATCGTCGGGAATCTCGACGATCACGTCGACATCGCCCCGCTCCAGCGCTGCCAGCGAAGCGCCGTAATGTTCCGTGACACCGTAGAGCCGGAAATAGTCCGAGGCTCCGATCTTCCCGACGAGCCGCCGCGAAGCGGTCGAGCGGTCGTTGTCGACCACCGAGACGCCGACATGACGGACATCCATCGTCGTGATCCACGGAATGACGAGCATCACCATCATCGGAAAGGCGACCGCCATTTTCGGCAGGAACGGATTGCGGAAGAACTGTCGGAACTCCTTGTCGAGTAAAACGAGTAGTGTTCGCATCGTTATTCGAGTTTATCGTTGAACTTTCCGAGCGCCACGCCGATCAGCGCACCGGTCATGACGGCCAGGACGGCGAACTCTTTCAGCACGGCAGCGAAGGGCAACCCCTCGACCATCAATTTGCGCACGGCCTCGATATACCAGCGGGCGGGAACGATACAGGAGATTCCCTGCAAAACGCCGGGCATGTTCTCGATCGGGAAGACCATCCCCGAGAGCATGATGAGCGGCAAGATCAGCAACATGCCCGAAATGAGCATCGCCGTCACCTGGCTGTCGGCCATCGTCGAGATGAAGAGCCCCAGCGCGAGCGCCAGGACGAGATAGAGCAGCGACAGCCCCACCAGTCCCACGACGCTGCCCGACATCGGCACGCCCAGCACGAAACGCGCCAGCAGCAGGATCGTCGCCAGGTTGACGCACGACAGCAGAAAGTAGGGAATCATCTTGGCCACGACGATCCGCAGCGGCCGCACGGGCGACACGAGCAACACCTCCATGGTTCCGGTCTCCTTCTCTCGAACGATCGACACGGAGGTCATCATGGCGCAGATCAACATGAATATCAACCCCATGAGTCCCGGCACGAAGTTGTAGGAGCTCTTCATCTGCGGATTGTAAAGCAGATGCAGTTCGGGCGTCGGTGCGCCGCCCGTCCCCTCCGCCAGCAGGACGCTTCGCAGGTACCCTGCGCCGGAGGAGGCGTCGTTGGGATTCGAGGCATCGAAAATCAACTGGATCGCCGCACCGTCCGGCTCGCCGGAACCAGCCGTCCGCCGGTCGTAGTCGTCGGCGAAGACGACCACGGCCCCGACTTCTCCCGTGCGCAGTACTTCGTCCGCCTCGTCCTGGCGGATGTACCCTTCGAAAGTGAAATAGGGATTGGCCGCGATGCGTTCCACCTGCCGGCGCACCGCTTCGGTCGGATGGGACGCGACGACGGCGAAGTCGATGTTGTTGACCTCGACCGAAATGGCGAAGCCGAACAGCAGCAGCTGCACCACGGGCATCAGCAGCACGATGAGCATCGTGCGCCGGTCGCGCAGGATATGCAGCGTCTCCTTTCGGACGAACGAGAAGAATCCTTTCATCTTATTCCGAGCGTTTGGCCGTGCGGGCCAGGATGCGGAACACCTCGTCCATCGACCCTGCGGCATATTGTTCTTTCAATTCGGCCGGAGTTCCCAGCGCGCGGATCCGCCCGTCGACCATGATCGACACCCGCGAGCAGTACTCCGCCTCGTCCATGTAGTGCGTGGTAACGAAGACCGTCGTCCCCGCGGCGGCCGTCTCGTAGATCATCTCCCAGAATTGACGGCGCGTCAGCGGATCGACACCGCCCGCCGGTTCGTCGAGGAAGACTATTTCGGGACGGTGGAGCGTCGCCACCGAGAAGGCTAGCTTCTGCTTCCAGCCCAGCGGCAGGGAACCTACCGGCGTATCGGCCTCCGAGCGGAAATCGAGGCGATGCAGCAGCTCGACGGTGCGGCGCAACGTCTGCATCCGCCGAAGACCGTAGATTCCGGCAAAAAGCCGGATATTTTCCCGCACCGTGAGGTCGTCGTAGAGCGAGAAGCGCTGGCTCATGTAGCCGATGCGGCGTTTGATCCGCTCTCCTTCGCGCATCACGTCGTAACCGGCGACCGTACCGCTTCCCGACGTGGGATAGCTCAATCCGCACAACATCCGCATGGCGGTGGTCTTTCCGGCGCCGTTGGCGCCGAGGAATCCGAAGATTTCGCCCCGCGCCACATCGAACGAAATGCGGTCTACGGCGGTAAAATCGCCGAACCGCTTGCTCAGTTCCCTGACGGATATGATCGGTTCACGCATGGCGCATCAGTTTTATGAACACGTCCTCGATTCCCGCCCCGACCGGTCGGAGCGTCACACGGCGGAATCCCCGCGCGGTGGTCTCGCGGACGAAGCGTCCGGCGTCGAACCCCTCGCCCGCGATCAGGTGGTGCGTCTGGCCGAAGGGGTAACACTCCTTCACGTCGGCATGGCGGCGCGCTTCGAGCAGCAGGCCGTACATATCGTCGCCCGCAAGCGCATAGAGCGGCTCGTCGAACCGCCCGACGACGCCCTGCGGCGTGTCGACGGCCAGGATCTTCCCGCCATCGCACAGCGCCACGCGGTCGCAGCGCACCGCTTCGTCCATGTAGGGCGTCGAAACGAGCATCGAAATCCCTTTGCCTTTCAACTCGGAGAGCATATCCCAGAACTCGCTGCGCGACACGGCGTCCACGCCCGTCGTCGGCTCGTCGAGAAGGAGCACCGCGGGCCGGTGGATCAGCGCGCAGCAGAGTGCGAGCTTCTGCTTCATACCGCCGGAAAGCTTTCCCGCACGGCGTGCGCGGAACGGTTCGATCTGGCGATAGATCGGCGCGACCAGATCGTAGTTCTCCGCGATCTCCACCCCGAACAGCGCCGCGAAGAAAGCGAGGTTCTCCCCCACCGACAAGTCGGGATAGAGCGAAAACCGTCCGGGCATGTAGCCTACCCGCTCACGGATGCGCTTGTAGTCGGCCACGATATCCAGCCCGTCGACCGAGGCTGTGCCGCCGTCGGGTGCGACGAGCGTCGCAAGCAGCCGGAAAAGCGTCGTCTTGCCGGCTCCGTCGGGACCGATCAGGCCGAACAGCTCGCCCCGCCCGACCTCGAACGACACCTCGTCGAGCGCCGTGAGGATACCGTAACGTTTGGTCAGGGCGTGAATCTCTATGGCATTCCGCATCGTCGTCGCACTTAGAGTTTCACCTCTCCGTAAAGGCCGATCTTCAACCGGCCGTCGTTCTCGACGGCGATCTTCGCCGCATAGACCAGTCCGGCCCGCGAATTTCGGGTCTGAACGGTTTTGGGAGTGAATTCGCTCTCGGAGGCGATCCACACGATGCGTCCCGGATAGTCGAGCTGCCGCTCCCCGCCGAAATCGGCCGTCACCGTCACCTCCTGGCCCAGACGCAGGTCGGCCAACTGATCCGACGTGAAATAGGCCCGCAAGTAGATGCGGTCGAGGTCGGCGACCTTCATCAACGGCCGACCGACGGAGGCCAGTTCGCCCGCCTCGGCATATTTGGCCAGCACCGTTCCCGTCACGGGAGACGCGATGCGGCACTTGGCGAGCCGGTCTTCGACCTGCGCGATCTGCAACTCGATGGCCGACGAATTCTCGTCGATCGACACGGCATTGTTTTCCAGCGTCGACAACAGCGCGTCCAACTGCCCGCCGAGCACCTTCAACTGCGCGTCGATGTCGTCGAGCTGTTTGGTCGTGGCCGCACCGTCCTTCAACAGGTTCTCCACGCGGCGGCGTTCGGTCTGCTGTTTGGCGATCTGCTCGCGCAGCGACGCGGCCTGTTTCCCGATGTCGGGACGGCCGCTCCGCACCGAAGCGCGCTGACGTTCCAGCTGCAATTTCTGCAAATAGAGCTGTACGGTGTCGATGGCACCGACCTGCCTGCCGGCTCGGAGCACGTCACCCTCTTCGGCGTCGAAGCGGAGGATACGCCCGGCAGCTTCGGCCGACACGACGATCTCCGTGGCTTCGAACGTCCCCGTGGCATCGAAATCCCCGTCGCCCCCGCAGGAGGCTGCCAACAGCGGGATCGCACCGTAAATAATGAATCGTTTCATGGTCTTATCGGTTTATCGTATGTTTCAATTCATAGATCGTCTTCACCAACTCGATCTCCCGCGCCGACCGTGCCGTGGCGGCCGTCGCCTCCTCGGTGATCTTGCGCAGCAGGTCGTTGGTATCGATCACCCCGTTGCGGAGCTTCGATTCTGCGGCTTCGCGCACCGCACGGCGCAGCTGCACGATGCGGTCGTCGTCGGCCAGCGCGCGGCGCAGGCGGGCGATGTCGCCGCTCTCCTCGACGGTCTGCAACCGTGTGTTGAAGAGGAAGACGTCGCGCTGCACATCGAGCTGCCGCTGTGCCGTGCGGAGTTTGCCCAGCGAATTCTTCTTCGTGTAGAACGCCCCGAAATTCCACGACATCCGGAATCCGACGAGCGCATTCCACGACCAGTCGTTCGCCATCATGCTCTCGAAGTAGTCCATGCCCGGATACCCGTAGTATCCCTGCGCGAAGAGTCCGAAACGGGGACGGGTCGCCGATTTCACCAGCCGTCGCTGCGCCGCGAGCTTCTCGGCCTGCGCGTCGAACAGCGCCAGTTCGGGACGTGCGGCCTCGAACGAAGCGGGCTCCGCGACGTCCGGCCGCACGAGCGCCCGACCGGCCAGCTCCTCTCCGATGAAAAGTTCCAGCATCCGGCGGTAGCTCTCACGCGAGGCTTCGACCTGCGCGAGCTGCTGCTCGACGGTCAGCAGTTCGGCTTCGACGGCATCGGCATCGCTCTGCATCGCCGCACCGTTGCGTTGCAGCGAACGCACCTTGTCGAGGTTGCTCCGCAGCAGTCCGAGCGTCAGTTTCGTCTGCGCGACCCGTTCGTCGAGCAGCAGAATGCCGAAATAGAGGTCGTCCACCCGCCCCTCCAACGCATAGAGATCGACATCCGTCGCCTGCCGTTGTTCGGCGGCTTCGGCTTCGGCGATGCGTTTGTCGGCGGCCGACTTTCCGCCGTCCCAAATCGTCTGGGTCACTTCCAATTGCACTTTATATTGGTCCTTATTCATCCCCGGCATCCCTACGCCGTACTGGGTAAGCATACCGGTCAGCGCATCGGGGAACGCGGGCACGGCGGTCTGCCACGTGGCCTGCGCCGAAAGCGACAGCTGCGGCAGCCACTCCCGCCGTGCATTCGAAAGCGTGTACTCCTCCGTCTGCCGCACCAGGTCGTAGCGCCGGATTTCGGGGTAATGATTCCGCGCCAGCAGACGGCACGAGTCGAGCGTCAGTTGGGCGCCGGCCGAACCCCAGACCAGCAGACACCCGCACAGTAAAACGATCCGTTTCATGAGTCGCATTTTTTAAGCCGCCGCAGGATCACCTCCGTGTTTTCCGCCCTGCGCCGTGCGAAAAAACGTTCGCGGTCGGCCGTGAGGTCACCCAGAATCGGTTCGATGACAGGATAGGCGATGAACGGAAAGACGTTGAGCGAGATGATGTCGAGCAACAGCATCCGCACGTCGATCCTTTCCGTTTCGCCGCGGTCGGCCGAGGCGTCGAGCTCCCGCTGGATATCGCACATCAGGACGCCTGCGATCTCACGGATGCGCGCCTGCATCGTTTCATAACGTTCCGGCCGCGAAAAGACTTCGTTGACGATGAAGCGCGGCATGTCGGGATTGGCCATGATGAAATCGAAATGCCGCTCGATTCCGTCGCGCAGCCGCTCCGCCAGCGGCAATCCCGGCTGCCCGAAGGCTGCCAGCACCGATTCGCCCATCAACCGCATCTTCTCGTCGAGGATACGTTCGAACAGTTGTTCCTTCGTCCGGAAATAGTAGTGCAGCATGGCGTGCGTCACGCCGGCCGCTTCGGCGATCGAGGTCGTCCGCGCCCCCGCGAATCCCTTGGCGATGAATTCGCGTTCGGCCGCTTCGAGAATCTCCTGCTCCTTGTTCCGCATCGGTTTCTCTCCCATTCTACCTTTGTTTAACATTTTGATTTAACAATTTTGTCAGTGCAAATATACGAAGAGTTTCGAAACATTCAACAATTTTGTTAATTTTTTTCCGAAATAATTTCACTCTCGCCCTCCGTTACGCCGTCCGGATCGGGCGGAGGGATATGCGACGGGGCGGCCTGACCGGCAGGAACGCATCACAATCCCGACCGGAGACACACCCCACAACCGGACGGCAGGATTCCGCGACGGCCGCCGCAGGGGCATGTCGACAATTTCGAATTTTGTCGTACCTTTGCCGCAAAGAACGCGAACCGCAATGGCGAAAATTCTGATTATCGACGACGAACCCCAACTGCGTGCGCTGCTGGCGCGCATCATCGGACTGGAAGGATACGACGTGGAGCAGGCTCCGGACTGTACCACGGGCCTCCGGCTGCTCAGCCAATACGAACCCGACGTCGTGCTGTGCGACGTCAAACTCCCCGACGGCAACGGCGTGGAACTGGTCGGCAGGATCAAGGAGATCGCACCCGCTGCCGAAGTCATCCTGCTCACCGCCTACGGCAACATACCCGACGGCGTGCAGGCGATCAAGAACGGCGCATTCGACTACATCACCAAAGGCGACGACAACAACAAGATCCTGCCGCTGCTGAGCCGTGCGACGGAGAAGGCGCGGATGCAGCGCCGACTGGCGCGTTTCGAGGCGAAACTCTCCGACGAACATTCGTTCGACCGCATCATCGGTTCGTCGGAGGCGCTCCGACAGGCCGTGAACCTCGCGCGCAAAGTCGCTGCGACGGACACGTCGGTACTGCTCACCGGCGAGACCGGAACGGGCAAGGAGGTCTTCGCGCAGGCGATCCACCAGGCCGGGCCGCGCGCCAGAGAGGCATTCGTGGCGGTCAACTGCTCGGCCTTCTCCAAAGAGCTGCTCGAAAGCGAACTCTTCGGCCACCGCGCCGGCAGTTTCACGGGTGCGACGAAGGACAAAAAGGGGCTGTTCGAAGAGGCCGACAAGGGAACGCTGTTTCTCGACGAAATCGGAGAAATGCCCGTCGAATTGCAGGCCAAGCTGCTGCGCGTGCTCGAAAGCGGCGAATTCATCAAGATCGGCGAGACCCGCCCGACGAAAGTCGACCTGCGGATCATCGCCGCCACGAACCGCGACCTTGAAAAGGAGATCGCCGCCGGAAACTTCCGCGAAGACCTCTATTTCCGGCTCTCGGTCTTCCGCATCCAGCTGCCCGCCCTGAGCCAGCAGCGCGAAGACGTCGCGGAATACGCCCGCTACTTCGTCGGGCAGTTCGCCGCCAAGATGGGAAAACGCATCGAAACCATCGACGACGCATACATCGCCGCGCTGGAACGCCATACATGGCACGGCAACGTGCGCGAACTGCGCAACGTCGTCGAACGGAGCCTGATTATGGCCGACGGCGAACGGCTCTCCGCCGATACGCTGTCGCCCGAATTCCGCGCCGGCGCCGGCGCACCTCCCGATTCGCTGGCACTCGACGCGCTCGAACGGCATCATATTCTGAAAGTCCTCGAATACGCCAAAGGCAACAAAACCGAAGCCGCCCGCCTGCTGGGCATCGGCATCGCGACACTCTACCGCAAGTTGGAAAGTTACGGCGTCAAATAGACACGCACCGTTTCATTCCGAGAAGGGCGTCTTATCATTTTGATAGGACGCCCTTCTTTTTCGGCGCATCGCGAAAGAGCGTAAACGCCTATTCCAAAGCGGATTGAATAAAAAGGCGTTTTTTTGGCACCGCCTTCGTATAGAAGTCGGCACGAACCAAACGGAGGATGCGAAATGCAGGTGATACTAATGATTCTGTTTTTTTGCGGCATCGGATGCCTGTTCGATCGCATGATGTGCGGTTTCGTGAAAAAGTTGTCTAACTCAAAAAAGCTGAAGCGATGAATGCAATCGTACTTTTCATCCTGCTCTGCGCCTTAGGGGCGTTGTGCTATTGGTTTTATTTCAAATGTGTGGATTGGTTCGAAAAAATTTAATGGAAAATGTTTACAGGATTGCTTATTCTGAGTATCATCGGATTCATCTACTTGATGTATGTGCTCGTTAAACCCGAAAAATTCTGATTGTCTGACCCGTAAAACGATAAATAAATGAATACGGAAATTTTAGGCGTAATTCTGCAATGGGTGGCTCTGGTGGTGCTCTGTTATCCGCTGGGCCGCTACATTGCCAAAGTCTACCGAGGCGAGCGCACGTGGCTCGACTTCATGGCTCCGCTCGAAAGGGGCATTTACAAGGTATGCAGCATCGATCCCGACGAGGATATGGACTGGAAGAAGTTCCTCAAAGCACTGCTGATGGTCAACCTCTTCTGGTTCTTCTGGGGTATGGTGCTGCTCTGCTGCCAGAGCTGGCTGCCGCTCAACCCCGACGGCAACGCCAACCAGACCCCCGACTTGGCGTTCAACACCTGCATCTCGTTCATGGCCAACTGCAACTTGCAGCATTACAGCGGCGAGACGGGTCTCACCTATTTTACGCAGTTGTTCGTCATCATGCTCTTCCAGTTCATCACCGCAGCGTGCGGCATGGCCGCCATGGCCGGCATCATGAAGGCGCTGGCAGCGAAGACCACGAAGGCCATCGGCAACTTCTGGGTCTATCTGGTCAAGAGCACGACCCGTATCCTGATGCCCCTGTCGCTTCTGGTCGGTATCCTGCTGGTGATCAACGGCACCCCGATGTCGTTCGACGGTAAACAGACCATCACGACGCTCGAAGGCCAGGAGCAGGTCATCTCGCAGGGCCCCACGGCCGCTATCGTGCCGATCAAACAGCTGGGTACCAACGGCGGCGGTTATTTCGGCGTCAACTCTTCGCACCCGCTCGAAAATCCCAACGCCTTCACGAATATGTTGGAGTGCTGGTCGATTCTGATCATCCCGATGGCGATGGCCTGGGCTTTCGGCTTCTACGTCCGTCGCCGCAAGCTGGCCGCCTGGATCTTCGGCGTGATGCTCTTCGCCTTCACGGCCGGTATCTTCGTCTCCGTTCCGCAGGAGATGGGCGGCAACCCCAATATCGACGAAATGGGCATCGCGCAGGACCTCGGCTCGATGGAGGGCAAGGAGATCCGCATCGGTTCGGCCGCTTCGGCCATGTGGGGCATGGTGACGACCGTCACCTCGAACGGCTCGGTGAACTCGATGCACGATTCGCAGACCCCGCTGAGCGGTATGATGCAGATGCTCAACATGCAGATCAACTGCTGGTTCGGCGGTGTCGGCGTGGGCTGGATGAACTACTTCGCCTTCCTCATCATCGCCGTCTTCATCAGCGGACTGATGGTGGGCCGCACGCCCGAATTCCTCGGACATAAGGTCGAAGCACGCGAAATGAAGATCGCCACGATGGTCGTACTGATGCACCCCTTCCTGATCCTCGTCGGTACGGGTATTTCCGCCGCCGTGGCTGCCGCGAACCCCGAAATCGGATGGCTGAACAACCCTTCGTTCCACGGCCTGAGCGAAATGCTCTACGAGTACACCTCGGCTGCGGCAAACAACGGTTCGGGCTTCGAGGGACTCAGCGACAACACGCCGTTCTGGAATATCATGACCGGTATCGCCCTGATCATGGGCCGTTATTTCCCGATCGTGGGACAGGTGGCCATCGCCGGACTGCTCGCTTCGAAGAAATTCGTCCCCGAGAGCGCCGGTACGTTGAAGACCGACACGTTCACCTTCTCGCTGATGACCTTCGCCGTCATCATCATCGTGGCCGCCCTCTCGTTCTTCCCGGCACAGGCTCTGGGTCCCATCGCCGATTATTTAAGTTTCTAATCCGGATTTGAAAAATGAAAAATCGAGTAAATAATTCGTTGTTCAACAAACAGCTTGTAAACGCAAGCTTCGTTGAGTCGTTCCGCAAGCTCGATCCGCGTGTGATGATCAAGAATCCGATCATGTTCACCGTCGAGGTCGTAACGTTCGTCATGCTGCTGCTGATTGTCTGGATCGCCGTGACAGGAAACACGTCGCAGGGTTCGCTGGGCTACAATATCGTGATCTTCCTGGTCCTGCTGGCCACGGTGCTCTTCGCCAATTTCGCCGAGGCCATCGCCGAAGCACGCGGCAAGGCACAGGCCGATTCGCTGCGCAAGACCCGTGAGGAGACCCCTGCCAAACGTATCGAGAAGGACGGACAGTCGCATATCGTCAGCAGCTCGGCACTGCGCAAGGGCGACGTGTTCGAATGCGTCGCCGGAGATACCATTCCCGCCGACGGCGAGATTATCGAAGGTCTGGCGTCGATCGACGAGAGCGCCATCACGGGCGAATCGGCCCCGGTGATCCGCGAGGCGGGCGGCGACAAGAGTTCGGTCACGGGCGGTACGAAGGTTCTTTCCGACCGTATTCTGGTAAAAGTGACCGTACAGCCGGGCGAGAGTTTCCTTGACAAGATGATCGCCCTCGTGGAAGGTTCCTCGCGCCAGAAAACCCCGAACGAGATTGCGCTGACCATCCTGCTCGCAGGCTTCACGATCGTCTTCGTGATCGTTTGCGCCACGCTCAAACCGTTCGCCGATTACGTGGGCGCCAACATCACCGTCGCAGCGTTTATTTCGCTGTTCGTCTGCCTGATCCCGACCACGATCGGCGGTCTGCTGTCGGCTATCGGCATCGCCGGTATGGACCGCGCCCTGCAAGCCAACGTCATCACCAAGTCGGGCAAGGCCGTCGAGACCGCCGGCGACATCGATACGCTGCTGCTGGACAAGACCGGTACGATCACCATCGGCAATCGCAAAGCCACCAAGTTCTATCCTGTCAATGGAGTGAGCCCCAAGGATTTTCTCCGACTCTGCGTCCTCTCCTCCGCGGCCGATGAGACCCCCGAAGGCAAATCCATCGTCGAACTGGGACGCGAACAGGGCTTCCGGTTCAGCCAGACCGATTTGGTGGGTGTACACATGGTGAAGTTCACGGCCGAGACCAAGTGTTCGGGCGTAGACATGCCCGACGGCACCCGCATCCGCAAGGGCGCTTCGGAGGCAATCCGTGCGATCGTCCGGAAAGCGGGCAACGGCTTCTCGCCGGAGGTGGAAAAGATCGTGCGCACGATCTCGGAGAACGGCGGTACGCCGCTCGTGGTCTCGGAAAACGAACAGATCAAAGGTGTGATCGAATTGCAGGACATCATCAAGACGGGTATCCGCGAACGTTTCGAGCGTCTGCGCAAGATGGGCGTGAAGACCGTGATGGTGACGGGCGACAATCCGCTGACGGCGAAATACATCGCCGAGCAGGCAGGCGTGGACGACTTCATCGCCGAGGCCAAGCCCGAGGACAAGATGGAGTACATCAAGCGCGAACAGCGCGCCGGCAAACTGGTGGCCATGATGGGCGACGGTACGAACGACGCTCCGGCGCTGGCTCAGGCCGACGTGGGCGTTGCGATGAACAGCGGTACGCAGGCCGCCAAGGAGGCGGGCAACATGGTCGACCTGGACAATGACCCCACGAAGTTGATCGAGATCGTCGAGATCGGCAAGCAGCTCCTGATGACGCGCGGCACGCTGACGACCTTCTCCATCGCCAACGACGTAGCCAAATACTTCGCCATTGTTCCGGCTCTGTTCATCACCTCGATTCCGGCTCTGCAAACGCTGAATATCATGCACCTGCATTCGCCCGAAAGCGCCATTCTCTCGGCGGTGATCTTCAACGCGATCATCATCCCGCTGCTGATTCCGCTGGCCCTGCGCGGCGTCGCTTACAAACCGATCGGAGCCTCGGCCCTGTTGCGCCGCAACCTCTTCATCTACGGTCTGGGCGGCATCATCGTTCCGTTCATCGGCATCAAACTGATCGACATGTTAGTAAGTGTGTTCTTTTAATTTATTGCTTGAATCATGAAAAATCTTTGGATTTCAATCAAAATAACGCTGGCGATGTGCGTCGTGCTGTTCGTCGGTTATGTATTGGTACTGCGCCTCGTGGCATGGGTGGCATCGCCCAACGACGGAGAGGCTCCCGTGGTGACCTATAACGGCAAGGTGGTCGGCGCTGCCAACGTAGGCCAGGTCTTTACGGACAGCGTCTATTTCTGGGGACGTCCGTCGAACGTGGATTACAACGGCGGAGGTTCGGGCGGCAGCAACAAGGGCACGAACAATCCCGAATATCTGGCCCAGGTGGAGGAGCGCATCGATGCGTTCCTCGCCGCCCACCCCTACCTCTCGCGCGAGGAGGTTCCCGCCGAGATGGTGACCGCGAGCGGTTCGGGCCTCGATCCCGACATCTCGATCCGCGGCGCCGAGGTTCAGATCCGCCGCGTCGCCGAAGCCCGCGGCATGTCCGAAGCCGAGGTGAAGAAGATCGTCGAGGAGAATATCCACAAACCGTGGCTCGGACTCTTCGGCACCTATAAGGTCAATGTTCTGAAACTGAATGTGGCATTGGACGCCGCACAGAACAAATAGCGTGTGCGGAACTTATGAAAAAGTTGGATAAACCGACCAAACGGTGGCTGATCGTACTGATCGTTTTTCTGGTCGTATTTCTGATTACGGATCTGATCTGACCCCTGTCGGTCATCCTGCTTTCGCAAGTCAGACTGCGCAAACCCTCTATTTCCCGTCGCGTACGCCCGGGCCCGGAAACGGGTTCCGTGGCGCCACGGACGGAAAAACAAACCCGAATCATCAACAATCAACGAAGAAATCTTTTAAATTTATGAAACGTATTTTACTCGGAGTATTGGCTACGGCAGCCATGTTTGGAACGAATCACGTCGCCGCTCAAGACAAAGGGGTATCGTTCAGCGGCGGTTCCGATCTCGTAAGCTCGTATTACTGGCGCGGCGTCAAGGAGTCGGGCCCGGCCTTGCAGCCCACGCTGACCATGACGGCCGGAAACTTCTCGGTAACGGCATGGGGGTCGATCGATTTCAGCGACAGCGGCTACAAGGAGATGGATCTCACGCTGGCCTACCAGCTGGGGCCCGTGACGCTTTCGGTGGCCGACCTCTACTGGACCGGACATGACGACGACCGCTATTTCATATTCGACAGCCATTCCCCCCACCGCATCGAGGTAGGCGCGAGCTGGGTCGTATCGGAAAAACTGCCCTTCACGTTGTCGTGGTACACGATTCTGTTCGGCGCCGCCGACCGGAACGACAAAGGAGAACGCGCCTATGCTTCCTATTTCGAGGTGGCCTATCCTTTCACGGTGAAGACGGTCGACATGAAGGCCGGCGTGGGCATGGTGCCCTGGAATGCCGCCACGACCTACAACTGCGGCGATCGCGACTTCTACGTGCAGAACGTCTTCCTCAATGCCGGCAAGACCTGGGACATCAAGGGTGCCGACGGCATGAAAATCGGAATTTTCACCAATCTGATTTGGAATCCAGCTCTCGACGACGTTAACTTTGTCGGAGGATTTTCATTCAGAATGTAATAACTTATGGATACACAGGACACCCGGCGAAGCGCCGAGCATTTTCTCGCCCTGATCAAAGCCTCGCACCGCGGGAAATTCAAGGTCTACATCGGCATGAGTGCCGGTGTGGGCAAGACCTACCGCATGTTGCAGGAGGCGCACCAACTGCTCGATGCAGGCGTGGACGTCCAGATCGGTTACATCGAGACGCACGGCCGTCCCGAAACGGAAGCCCTCACCGAAGGGCTTCCGTTCATTCCGCGCCGCAAGCTCTTCTACAAGGGCAAGGAGCTCGAAGAGATGGATATGCAGGCCATCATCAACCTCCACCCCGATATCGTCGTGGTCGACGAACTGGCGCACACCAACATCGAGGGCAGCGCAAATCCCAAACGGTGGCAGGACGTGATGCAGATCCTCGACGCGGGTATCAGCGTCATCTCGGCCGTCAACATCCAACACATCGAAGGGGTGAACGAACAAGTGCAGGAGATCACCGGCATCGAAGTCCACGAACGGGTGCCCGACAGCGTGCTGGCGACGGCCGACGAGGTGGTGAACATCGACCTGACGGCCGACGAACTGATCGAACGGCTCAAAGCGGGTAAAATCTACAAACCCGACAAGGTGCCGACCGCCCTGAGCAACTTCTTCCGGCAGGAGAACATCCTGCAACTGCGCGAACTCGCCTTGAAGGAGGTGGCGCTGCGCGTCGAGAAGAAGGTGGAAAACGAAGTGACGGAGAAACCCGCCCTGCTGCACGACAAGCTGTTGGCCGTGATCGACAGCAGCGAGAAACGCGCCCGCCGCCTGATCCGCAAAACCGCGCGTCTGGCCACGCATCTCAACAGTTCGTTCATCGTACTCTACGTCCAGAGCGACCGCGAGACCGCCGACCGTATCCCGCTGGCCAACCAGCGCTACCTGATCAACAACCTCAATCTGGCCACCGAACTCGGCGGTCAGATCCGGCAGGTGCACTCCAACCGTCCGGTCGAGACGATCGTGGAGATCTGCCGCGAACAAAAAATCAATATCGTCTGCGTCGGCCGACCCGAATTTTCACTATTTTCGCTGTTGAAAAACGTCGTCGGGATGCGCCGCCTCATCGGCAGACTGTCGCGCATGAACATCGACCTGTATATATTGTCATAACCATGAAAATACAACGAAGGCTCACATTGGGCATCGGCATTCTTTTCGCCATGATCGTGCTGCTCGGCATCCAGTCGGTCAGCTACGTGCGGCAGCTTTCGCGCGCCACGGGAACCATTCTGGCCGACAATTACAACTCGTTGCAATACGCCGCCGACATGCTGCGTTCGCTCAACGACATCGGCGAAGATTCCGTTTCGCGGCACGCCCTGCGGCAGAGTCTCGCCCTCCAACAACAAAACATCACCGAGATCAGCGAACGGGAGATGACATCGGAGCTCGGCCGCCATATCGCGGCGCTGAGCGACCCCGTCACCGAGGCCGAACTGCAAACGGTGCGCCAGGACCTGCTGCGCATTATGGAACTCAACATGGCGGCCATCCGCGCCAAAAGTTTTGCCGTCGAGGAACGCGCCGACTACGTGATGTGGTGGCTGATCGTCGTGGCGGCGCTCTGCGTCGTCAGTGCCGGCGCCATTCTGGTATGGTTTCCGCGGCTGGTGCTGCGTCCCATCGACGAACTGAAAAAGGGCATCCGCGAAATCGCCAACCACAACTACCAGCAACGGCTCGACTTCACGGGCAACCGTGAATTCGAATCCGTAGCCGAATCGTTCAACGACATGGCGGCCAAGCTCGACGAATACCGCCGCAGTTCGCTCGACGACCTGATGACGGCCAAGAAACGCATCGAAGCGATCGTCGATACGCTCCACGAGCCGATCATCGGTCTCGGCCCCGACCGCAAGATCCTCTTCATGAACCGCGAAGCGCTCGCGGTGCTGAATCTGCAAGCGGAGGTCGTCGGCCGCAACGCCGCCGAGGTCGCCCTCTCCAACGACCTGCTGCGCCGTCTGATGCGCGAGCTTTACGGAGAAAAGCGATCGACCGGAGGAGAGCCGCTGAAAATCTACGCCGACAACAAGGAGAGCTACTTCCAAATGGAGAACACGCCGCTCTACATCACACCTGTCGGCGGACGCGAACAACAGTTCGTCGGCAACCTGATTATCCTGAGCAACGTCACCAAATACAAGGAACTGGATTCGGCCAAGACCAACTTCATCTCGACCGTCTCGCATGAGATGAAGACCCCGATCTCGTCGATCCTGATGAGTCTGCAACTGCTCGGCGACGACCGGCTCGGCAAGCTCAACGACGAACAGAAGCAGCTGGTCGGGAGTATCCGCGACAGCAGCGACCGTCTTCTCTCGATCACGGGCGAATTGCTCAACATGACGCAGATCGAGACCGGCAAGCTCAAACTCATGCCCAAGATCACCAAGCCGATCGAACTGATCGACTACGCCGTCAAGGCGACGCAGGTATTGGCCGAGCGGTTCTGCTGTTTCGTCGAGGTGGAATACCCCGAAAAAATCTCGAAACTGTTCGTCGACAGCGAAAAGATCGCGTGGGTCATCACCAACCTGCTGTCGAACGCCATCCACCACTCGCCCGAAAAATCGCGCATCATCGTGGGCGCCGTACAGCACGAAAAGGCGGTCGAAATCTACGTGCGGGATTTCGGACGGGGCATCGACCCGCGTTACCACAAGAGCATTTTCGAACGCTATTTCCGCGTACCGGGCACCAAGGTACAGGGCAGCGGATTGGGGCTGGCCATCTCCAAGGAGTTCGTCGAGGCGCACGACGGCACGATCGGCGTCGAAAGCGAGATCGGCAAGGGCAGCCGCTTCTCGATCCTGCTGCCCGTGTGAATTCCGCACGACGTACCGCGGACGGACTCCACACCCAGGGCCTTCGGCCGATGTCGAAATCGCTATAATTCGGTATTGCGTATCCGACGGAATTTCCTCCGCGTTGCGTCTCGAAAAGGGATATTTCGAACATGCAAACATGCAAAGCGTAAAAAGAGGATAGGTGCCGAAATTCTGCGACAGGCCGCACGGATCTTTCGTATCAGAGGATTCGCGGGACGTCGCATCGCGAGATCGCCGACGCCGCAAACGTCGGACCGAGCAATATCCGCAACTATTTTCCCGGCAAGGAGGGATTGTTCCGTACCGTCGTACAGCCCGTCGTCGGGCCGGCCGCGGTTTCGGATGAAGGCCGGGAAATATCGCTCGGTTTTCCTGTGCCGTGTTACGGCGTCTTATATTTTACTTATCGTTCAGATGCGCGACGTATCCCGCACGCATCACCGGACATTTGAAAGCCCTCCGTCGGGAACAGCCGGCGCAATCCGTCATTTCGCCGCGCGCCACCGAACCCAAGACGTACAGGCGTCCGGCGCTTTTCAGCAGAGCAAACGGAGCGGAGCGGCGATCGCCGCTCCGCTCCGTTGTCGCATCGTCCGAATGACGGCCCCCGCGTATTCAGCAATTCAACCCCGCATCGTAGGCCTGTTTCATGGCCGGACTACCCTCGATCTCACCGATTTTCCACGCCCCGACGCCGTAGATCGTACCGCATTCGCGGGAATCGTCGAGACAGTCCAGAAAACCGCGGAAACCGTCGATCGTCCGTTCCATGGCAGCCTTGCTGTCGTCGGCCGCCGCCACGATAAAATAAAACTCCTTGCCCGTCATCTCGGTGTAACGTGCGCAGCAACGATCGATCAGCGTCTTCATCTGGGCGCTCATCGTATAGAAATAGACCGGCGTAGCCAGTACGATCACGTCGGCCGCGATCATCTTCCCGACGATCTGCGCCGCATCGTCCCGTTGCGGACAGGTTCGGGTATCGTAGCAGACCCCGCAACCGGTGCAGTAACCGATCCGGCAGTCGCGCAGCGAGATCTTCTCCGCGTCGTGCCCCGCCTCCCGCGCCCCGCGCAGGAACTCGTCGCACAGCCGGTCGGAATTCCCGTGCCGGCGTGGAGAAGACGAAAGTAGCAAAATTCGTTTTTTCATCTTTTTACCTAATTATCTATGATTCGGTCAATCAATCGATCCCTCGCCACCATGCCTCGTAACGCCTGACGGTATCGGCCAGCGGCACGATCTCTCCGATCATCGGTTGCAACAGCACGAACCCGTCGCCTGCCGCCGCTTCGGCGGCGTTTTTCAGCGGTTCGTCCCACGCATGGCGGCTCAGCGCGAATTTCGAGTGATGCACCGTCAGCACACGTGCCGGGCGCAGGTCGCGGATCGCATCTGGCAATTTTTCGGGCATCAGATGAATGTAACGCCAGTCGGCGTTGTACTGCCCGTTCTCCACCACCGCCAGGTCGATCGGCGCGAACCGGCGGCCGATCTCGGCGAAGTGCGCATCGTAACCGCCGTCGCCTGCAAGATAGACCCGCCGCGAAGGGCTCTCCACCAAAAACGAGGCCCAGAGCGAACGGTTGCGCTGCAACCCGCGCCCTGAAAAATGGCGTGCAGGCAGGCAGTGGATCCGGAACCCGTCCGACAAGCCGCAGCTCTCGTTCCAATCCAGTTCGACGATCCGGTCGGAATCGAATCCCCAATACTCGAAATGCTCCCCCACGCCCAGCGGACAGACTACCCTGCCGATACGCTCTTTCAACTGCATTACGGTACGGTAATCCAGATGATCCCAATGGTCGTGCGTGACGATCAGGCAGTCGATATCGGGCATGTCCTCCGGAGAAAAGACGTCCGTACCCTTGAAGGGAGAAAAGAACAGCGACATCGGCCACTTGTCGGTCAGCACAGGATCGACCAGAAGACGCACCCCGTCCAATTGCAGCAGATAGGACGAATGGCCGAACCACACCAACGCATCCTCCGCCCGCTCCAAACGGTGCAGATCGGGTTTCAGCACCGGAAGCGCCGACGCCGGTTCGCGGCGCTCTTTGCTCCCGAAGAGAATACCCCACATGCTGCCCGCAAACCCTTTGTCGGAAGTCATCTGCGGCGTAGGATGCAGGTTGCGGAACTGCCCGTCGCGGTAATTGGGCGAACGGCGGATACGTTCCAACCGCTCGCCGCGCGGCAAGCGGCCGAAACTCCGCTGATTGACGAATGCGATCCCCGCCGCAGCAAGCAACACGACGATCGACAAGAGGATTGCGGACATACGGCGAATCGTTTTTCTCATCTATTCGGGAATCACCTCGTTCAGACAGGCGATCGCATTGAGCGTGCGCGGGTAACCAATGTAGGGAAGCAGCTGCGTAACGACGGCCAGCAGTGTCGCCTTGCCGTTACCGACGTTCGCATTGCCCTGAATATGCCCTTTCACCTGCGATTCGCAACCGCCCAGCGACACGAGCATCGAAAAAGTAAGCAGTTCACGAGTCTTCACATCCAACCCGCCGCGCGTGTAATAGTCGCCGAAACAATCGGCAGACAGATAGCGCTGGATATGCACCTGATTCTCCGGTGCTTCCTCGTGCATCCGATCGATCCGTTCGCCGAAGATCGATCGCTGTACGGCCAGTCCCTTTTCGAAGCGGTCATCGGGCGAAACGGTCGACTGCCCCTCCAACGGCAACGTCACGCCCCGTCGCCGCAGCACATCGTTGGCTATGCCGATGAAATCGAAGGTCCTGGCCAAACCGACGTAAGGCACGGCCTGATACAAAATCTCCTTCACCTCGACGGGCGTCACGCCGCCGTCGAGCGCCGCGTCGAGCAGCGAGCGGTAGACCCCCTCCGCCTGCAAGGCGATCGCCGAAGCGAGAAGGGTCATTCTGCGCGTCCGCTCGTCGAGTTCTCCGTAACGCAACACCTCGTCGAAGGCGAAATTGCCGACGATCTCCGCCAGTTCGGGATCGCTCTGTTCCAACTCCGACTTGCATGCCGGCAACAACGCATCGAAATTGCGGAGCGCCGTCCGGGACATCCGGCTGCGGAATTCCTCCGTCCCGGCGGTCGCCGCTGCATACTGCGCGTCGTCCACCGGTTCGAGCCACCTATTCTTGTTGGTCTGCGGATTGGTCTCGACGGCCAGATGCGCAAACCAGCTGTCGGGTGCCGCTCCGTGCCAGTGCTCCACGTCGGGAGCGATCTCCACCACATCTCCCGGCAACAACAGCCGCGCCGGTTCACCCCGTTCCTGATAATAGCCCCGGCCGGCCGTGACAAGCAGCAGCTGCCCTCCGGTATGGCTATGCCAGTTGTTGCGGCATCCGGGACTGAAAGTCACGTTCGACACCGGACAGTTCAACGCCTCGTCGCGCACCAGCGGCGCACGGTAGGCCTGACCGATAAAATAGGCCGAAAATTCCTCCGGCAGCTTCTCGCCCTGCGGGAAGATCTGCCCAAAGATAGGATTCTCTCTCATCGTGTTTTCCTGTGCATGAATTGTTCCTGCCGAACCGATCAGCAGTGCAAAAACGACTGCCTGCCGACATGCGATTCTTCTCATCGTCTCTTCGTTTTTAGGTTCACGATGCAAAATTACGGAGATTCCGCACTGCACGACCTACACGGATTACGGATTTCGTTACCACTTTTACCGATTCGGCCTACTTCGCATTGCGGTAGGCAAGAGGCGAACTTCCCGTATGGCGTTTGAAGAAACGCCCCAGATAGGACTGGTCGGGGAAGTGCATCCGATCGGCGATCTGTTGCAGCGAAAGATCGGAAAACATGAGCATCAGTTTGATTTCGTGTACGATCCACTTGTCGATCATCTCCTTGGGGGTCTCGCCGGTCAGCGTGCGCGTCACGGAGGCCAGGTAACTCATCGAAATACAGAGTTTTCCGGCATAGAAGGCCACGTCGCGCCGCTCGATGAAATGCTCGGCGATCAACTTCACGAAGCGATCGTAAAGTTCCCGCTTGCGATGGGCGCCCTCCTCCTGATAACGGATGTAGTTCCGCCGGACCTTGTCGCAAACGTTCAGTAGGATATGACGCATCAGCAGGTACATGATCTGCGAACGGTAGATGTTCTCCGTCTCCGCGCTGGCGGCCAATACCACGGAATAAAGGTTTTTCACCCCGCGGGCCGTCTCCCCGCGGTGCCGGATCGCCGGATGGGTTTCCAGATAGTGGAAACATTCGGTATCGAGCCGCTGCATCGCTCCGTCGAATACCTGGATGCTCGAAGCGTAAAAGATCACGCGGAAGTCGGCGCTCGCCTCGACGAGCATGAAGACCATGTCGGGCAGCAGCACCACCTCCGTATCGCACTCGATCGCATGTTCCTCGACATTGACCGATACGACCGCACGGCCGGCCGTGCACAGGAACACGGCGCCGCCGTTCACCCGAACGGGACGTTTCAGAAAAGCGGACAAATTCGTATCCTCCACTGAAAAAGATTGTTCGTCGGATAACAATAATTCGATCATATCCTCGTTTTTGACATAAATACGTCACAAAAATAGATAAAATTCGGCAAAAAAGCCCATGATAGTTCACGTTTTGAAAAATTCCGCCCATTTTTTGAAACCGGATGTTCTACGGCTTTTGCCTATCTTTGTCGCGATTAAAAAGGAAAAACGAAACATGAAGAAAAATTCGATCCGTGCAGCAGCACTCGCCTGCTGCTTTTTCATGCTCGGCTGTCGTCAGGCGCCGATGCAATCCCAGAGTTCGGAGTACGACGTCCTGACAGTGGCTACGACCGACCGTACCATTCCGGTGGATTACTCGGCGACGATCCGCGGTCGTCAGGATATCGCAATCTATGCGCAGGTATCGGGCAAGATCGCCCAGGTCTGCATAAACGAGGGGCAGCGCGTCCGCAACGGGCAGACGCTTTTCATCATCGACCAGGTTCCCTATAAGGCAGCTTTGCAGACGGCCGAAGCCAACGTCGCCGCCGCCAAGGCGAGTGTTGCGACCGCTCAGCTGACCTACGACAGCAAGAAGGAACTTTTCGCACGCAAGGTAGTTTCGCAGTTCGACCTTTCGACGGCCGAGAACAACCTGTTGACGGCCAAGGCGCAGTTCGCACAGGCCGAAGCACAGCGCGTGAACGCCGCCAACAACCTCTCCTATACGGTCGTGACCAGTCCCTCGGACGGAATCGTGGGTACACTGCCCTACAAGGTGGGCGCGCTGGTCGGTCCTTCGACGCCGCAGCCGCTGACTACCGTATCGGACAATTCGGAGATGTACGTCTATTTCTCGATGACCGAGAACCAACTGCTGAACCTCACGCGCGAGTACGGTTCGATCGACAACACGCTGAAAAACATGCCCGACGTGCAGTTGCGTCTCAACGACGGGTCGGTCTACGACGAGGCGGGCCGCATCGAGGCCATCAGCGGCGTCATCGATACCTCGACGGGCAGCGTGCAGCTCCGCGCGGCGTTCCCCAACCCGAACGGGCTGCTCCACAGCGGCGGGGCCGGCAACATCATCCTGCCGTACGTCCGCAAGCAGTGCGTCGTAATCCCTCAGGCCGCGACCTTCGAATTGCAGGACAAGGTATATGTATATAAGGTCGTCGACGGCAAAGCCACGTCGGCCGCGATCGCCGTCGACCGGATTTCGAACGGCAGGGAGTACATCGTCAACTCGGGTCTGGTGCCGGGCGACGTGATCGTCGCCGAGGGCGTGGGTCTGATGCGCGAAGGCACGCCCGTGCAACCCAAGGCACAGAAGGCCGCCGCACCCTCCGCCGACCAGGCAGCCGCTCAACCCGAAACCGCAAAGGAGGAATAGGCCATGACACTCAAGCATTTTATCGAACGACCCGTATTGGCGTCGGTCATCTCCATTGTCATCGTCATCGCCGGTATCATCGGACTTGCGACGCTGCCCATCGAGCAGTATCCCGATATCGCGCCTCCGACGGTCATGGTCCGCGCCAGCTACCCCGGCGCCAGTGCCGAAACGATCCAGAAGTCGGTCATCGTACCGCTCGAACAGGCCATCAACGGCGTGGAGAACATGACCTACATCACCTCCAGCGCAGCCGTCGGCAGCGCCTCGGTCACCGTCTATTTCCGTCAGGGCACCGATCCCGACATGGCGGCCGTGAACGTACAGAACAAAGTTTCCCGCGCCACCGGACAATTGCCCTCCGCGGTAACCCAGATCGGCGTTTCGACCATGAAGCGCCAGACCTCCATGGTAAAGATCTTCTCGCTGTACAGTCCCGACGACTCCTACGACGAGACGTTCCTCTCCAACTATTCGAAAATCAACATCGAACCGCGTATCCTGCGTATTCCGGGCGTCGGCGAAGCCTTCACGCTCGGCGCCGACTATTCGATGCGCGTCTGGCTGAAACCCGACGTGATGGCGCAGTACAAGCTCATCCCGTCGGACGTGACGGCCGCACTGTCCGAACAGAACATCGAGTCGGCTACGGGTACGCTGGGCGAAAACTCGGAGAACACGTTCCAGTATACGATGAAATACCGCGGACGTTACGAAACGCCCGAAGAGTTCGGCCAGATCGTCATCCGCTCGCTTCCCGACGGTGAGGTGCTGCGGCTGAAAGACGTCGCCGACATCGAGCTGGGCAGCGAATCCTATGCCTACAAGGGCTATACCAACGGCCACCCGGGCGTCAGCACGATGATCTTCCAGACCGCCGGTTCGAATGCCACGCAGGTCGTCGAGGATGTCGAAGCGCTGCTCGAAGAGGTACGTGCCGAACTGCCGAAAGGCATCGAAATCGCTCACCTGCAAAGTGTGAACGACTTCCTTTACGCCTCGATGAACGAGGTGCTCAAAACGCTGATCGAAGCCATCATCCTCGTGGTGCTGGTGGTCTACGTCTTCTTGCAGGACATCCGCTCGACGCTCGTCCCCACGATCTCGATTCTCGTAGCACTCGTCGGAACCTTCGCATTCCTGTCGGTGGCCGGGTTCTCGATCAACCTGCTGACGCTCTTCGCACTGGTGCTTGCGATCGGTACAGTCGTCGACGATGCCATCATCGTCGTCGAGGCGGTGCAGGCGCGATTCGACGTGGGATACAAGTCTTCCTACCATGCCACCATCGACGCCATGTCGGGCATCACGTCGGCCATCGTCACCTCGACGCTGGTCTTCATGGCCGTCTTCATTCCCGTGGCCATGATGGGCGGAACGTCGGGTATCTTCTACACCCAGTTCGGTATCACGATGGCCGTGGCCGTCGGTATCTCGGCCGTCAATGCCCTTACGCTCTCGCCGGCGCTCTGCGCCCTGCTGCTGAAACCCTACATGGACGAGAACGGGCAGATGCGCGACAACTTCGCCGCCCGCTTCCGCAAGGCGTTCAACACCACGTTCGGTACGATGGTCAACAAGTACAAGCACGGCGTGCTGCTCTTCATCAAGCACAAGTGGCTGATGTGGTCGACGCTCGGACTCGCCCTCGTGGCGCTCGTCATACTGATGGATACCACCAAGACGGGTCTGGTACCCGATGAAGACCAGGGTACGATCATGGTCAACGTGACGGCCGCTCCGGGTTCCGGACTCGCCGAGACGCACCTGATCATGGAGCAGGTTGCGGACCGCATCGAGGACATTCCCCAGATCCGCGACTTCATGCAGGTCGCCGGTTACGGCATGATCGCCGGACAGGGATCTTCCTACGGTATGTGCATCATCAAGCTCAAGGACTGGGAAGAGCGCCCCGAAAAGTCGGATGCCGTACAGGCCGTCATCGGACAGATCTACGCCCGGACGGCCGATATCAAGGATGCGCAGATCTTCGCCGTCGCACCGCCGATGATCTCGGGTTACGGAACCTCGACCGGCTTCTCGCTGAACTTGCAGGACAAGGCGGACGGCGAGCTGACCGATTTCTACAACATCTACCTGAAATTCATCGGCGCGCTGAACCAGCGTCCCGAAATCGAACGCGCCTACTCGACGTTCAACATCAACTTCCCGCAGTATCTGGTCGACATCGACGCCGCGAAAGCCAAACGCGCCGGTGTGTCGCCGAGCACGATCCTCTCGACGCTGGCGGGTTACTACGGCGGACAGTACGTTTCGAACATCAACCGCTTCTCGAAGATGTACTACGTGACGTTGCAGGCTGATCCGAAGTACCGTCTCGACACGGAGTCGCTCAACAATGTCTATGTGCGCACGGACAGCGGTGAAATGGCGCCGCTGAGCCAGTTCGTGAACCTGACGCGCGTATACAGTTCCGAAGTGCTCAACCGCTTCAACCTCTACAACTCGATTGCCGTGACCGGAACGGCCGCCAGCGGTTACTCGTCGGGCGACGCCATCCAGGCGATCCGCGAAGTCGCCGCCGAGGTGCTGCCGAAGGGCTACGGATTCGAGTTCGACGGCATCACGCGCGAGGAGGCGCAGACCGGCAGCAACACGGCCATTATCTTCGGTATCTGTATTCTGCTGATCTACCTCATCCTGAGTGCGCTCTACGAGAGTTTCCTCATTCCGTTCGCCGTCATCCTCGCCGTACCGTGCGGTCTGACAGGCTCGTTCCTCATGGCCAAGGCGATGGGACTCGAAAACAACATCTATCTCCAAACGGGTATCATCATGCTGATCGGTCTGCTGTCGAAAACGGCCATTCTGATCACCGAGTACGCCGCCGAACGCCGCGCCGGAGGCATGAGCCTCACGCAAGCCGCCGTATCGGCCGCCAAAGCCCGTCTGCGCCCAATTCTGATGACCGTCCTTACGTGCGTGTTCGGTATGATCCCGCTGATGCTCTCGCACGGTGTCGGCGCCAACGGCAACTCCACGCTCGGTTCGGGTGTCGTGGGCGGCATGATCGTCGGTACGCTGGCGCTGCTGTTCCTGGTACCTACGCTCTTCATCGTCTTCCAGACCTTGCAGGAGAAGATCAAGCCGGTGGAGTTCACCTCTCCCGATTGGTGCATCCAGGCCGAGATCGAAGAGAATCAAAAAGAACCTATTGACGAAGAAGCAAAAACCGATGATGATACGAAATAGTTTATTCGCAGCCGTCGCCCTGCTTATGACGGGCTGCGGCATCTACAAACCCTACACGCGTCCCGAAGTTACGACCGACGGCATCTACCGCGAGCCCGTAACTCCGACCGACACGGCCTCGCTGGCCGACCTCGACTGGCGGGCGCTCTTCCCCGACGAGCGGTTGCAGCAGCTCATCGATACGGTGCTGGTACGCAACACCGATCTGCGCACGGCACAGTTGCAGGTCGAGGAGGCCGAAGCGACGCTCCGCACTGCACGGCTCTCGCTGCTCCCCTCCTTCACGCTCGCACCCCAGGGCGGCGTAAGCAGTTTCGACAATTCGAAGGGGACTTGGACTTACAACCTTCCCGTGACGGCCAGCTGGGAGATCGATATTTTCTCGCGGCTGCGCAACGGCAAACTCCGCAACAAGGCGCTCTACTACCAGAGCATCGAGTATCGCCAGGCCGTTCGCACGCAGTTGATCGCCACGACGGCCAACCTCTACTTCACGCTCTGTATGCTCGACGAACAATACGCCATCGCCAACGAGACCGCCTCGGCATGGCGTGAAGCGGTCGATGCCATCCGTGCGATGAAGGACGCGGGCATGGCGACCGAAGCAGCCGTCGCACAGAACGAAGCGGCCTATTACAGTGTCGAGACGTCGGTCAAGCAGCTCGCGCAGTCGATCAGCGAGACCGAAAACAGCCTATGTTCGCTGTTGGCGCAGACTCCGCACAAGATCGAGCGCGGCTCGCTCGAAAGCCAGCAGATGCCCGCCGACCTGCTCATCGGCGTCCCCGTGCAACTGCTCTCGCGCCGTCCCGACGTACGCCGCGCCGAGTACTCGCTCATGTCGGCCTATTATGCTACGGCCGAAGCACGTTCGGCGCTCTATCCGCAGATTACGCTCAGCGGTACGGCCGGTTGGACGAACAGCGCAGGGTCGCAGATCGTCAACCCCGGCAAGCTGCTTCTGTCGGCCGCAGGACAATTGTTGCAGCCGATCTTCCAGGCCGGCGCCAACCGTGCGCGCGTGAAGATCGCCAAAGCGCAGCAGCAGGAGGCGATGCTCGCCTACGAGCAGACGATTCTCAATGCCGGACAAGAGGTCAACGATGCGCTGACCGCCTGCCAGACGGCACGCGAGTCGGCAGCGCTCTACGACCAGCAGGTCGCATCGCTCCGTCGTGCCGTCGAGAGCACCGAGCTGCTGATGCAGCACGGCTCGACGACCTACCTCGAAGTGCTGACCGCACGGCAGTCGCTCCTCTCGGCGCAGTTGCAGCAGGTCGCCAACCGTTTCACCGAATTGCAGAGCGTGGTCACGCTCTACCACGCCCTCGGCGGCGGACGCGAAATGGAAGCGGCGCAGTAGCGTTTTTCCTCCGACCGATATTTACGACCGGAAAATCCGAACAGGGTTTTCCGGTTTTTTCGTATCCTGCATCGGCGGGAACGACAAAATTTTCCGATTTTCACACCGACCGTTGGATTATCACCTGCAATTTCGTATTTTTGTTCGATCGGTCACGAAAACAAAAGAAAGAAAATCCGAAAAACAAAGGAAACACAATTCAAATTCATAACTATTAACCCGTTAACCACATGATTCTCAAAAGACTGATTCCCATTCTGCTGGTCGTGCCTCTGCTCGCGGCCTGCCCGTCGGGAAATCCGAACGGCAAGATGCCGGTCGATGTTTCCAAACTGCCCCGCCAGATCTATTCGGGCGAACAGGGCCCGTTCCACGTACAGGGCATCGCCGTCGATCTCGACCGCGGCTACATGTACTTCTCGTTCACCACCACGCTCCTGAAAACCGACATGCAGGGTAACCTGCTCGGCAGCGTCGAAGGCATGACCGGGCACTTGGGCTGCATGACGCTCAATCCCGACGACGGACGGCTCTACGCTTCGATCGAGTACAAGCACGACGCGATCGGAAAGGGCATTCTCAACAAACTGGAAGGCGTCCGGAACGACGAGCAGACGGGTTTCTACGTCGCAGTCTTCGACGTCGACCGCATCGACCGCATCGGAATGAATGCCGAGAAGGACGACGTGATGAAGACCGTCTACATCAAGGAGGCCGTCGACGACTACTACGCCAAAGTCTCCAACAACGGACAGGAGCTGGAACACCGTTTCGGCTGCTCGGGCATCGACGGCGTGACATTCGCACCCGCATTCGGCCAGAGCCGCGACGGCAAGAAGTATCTCTACGTCGCTTACGGCATCTACGGCGACACGCTGCGCACCGACAACGACTATCAGGTGATTCTGGCCTACGACACCCGGGACTGGAAGCGGTACGAGCAGCCGCTCACGCAGGAGAACCTGCACAAGAGCGGTCCCGAGAAACCGCTCCACAAATATTTCCTCTACACGGGCAACACCTCGTGGGGCATCCAGAACCTCGCCTACGACAAGGCCTCGGGCAACATGCACGCCGCTGTCTACAAGGGCAAGAAATCGCACTATCCCAACTACTCCTACTTCGTCATCGACGGCAGCAAGGCTCCCGAGCGCAAGCAGCTGCAAGGGTTCGATCCTGCCGTCGAGGCAGAGGTACTCTCGCTGCTGCCCGAAGGACTGCATGATGCGCAAAGCGACACGTGGGGTTGGAATTTCAAATGGGGTACGACGGGACTCTGCCCCATCGGCGACGGTTATTTCTACATCTCGCACAACGCCAAGGACAAGCAGACGGGCAATCAGAGCAGTACCGTACAGCTTTATAAATGGACGGGCAATCCCGACAAAGCCTTCGAACCGGTGGAATAAATCCGCCGGACATGAAGAAACGATCCCCGCGACCGGATGGTCGCGGGGATCGTTTCTTCATCGGGCGCTCCCGGTCACTTCTTCTCCTTCAACAGGTCGCGGATCTCGGCGAGCAACAGCTCCTCTTTCGTCGGAGCGGGTTCCGGTGCAGGCTGGGGCGCCTCCTCCTTTTTCTTCATCAGACGGTTCATCAGCTTGACCATCAGGAAAACGCAGAGAGCCAGAATCGTAAAGTCGATGCACTGCTGGATGAAAGCCCCGTAGTTCCAATAGACCGGTTCCAGTGTCTCGGCTGCCTTGCCGGCGATGTTCACACCGTCGGGCGTCACCTCGTTAACGACTTCGCCAACGGCCTGCGACATGTCGCGGATCTTCGAAATGTCGAGCCGCAGGTCGGTGAAGTTCACATTGCCGAGCAATGCTCCGATCGGCGGCATCAGGATGTCGTTGACCAGCGACGAGACGATCTTTCCGAACGCACCGCCGATGATAACGCCGACGGCCATGTCCATCACGTTGCCCTTCATGGCAAACTCCTTGAATTCCTTAAAAAATCCCATCTTGTTCGTGTTTTAGCGTATTATAAGGTAAGTGATTACTCCTTCTGCAACAACATTTCGCGCAACTGCGTGCAACTCGACTCCGGCTCACGGAAATGGAACGTCGCAATACCGAATGCCGCGGCGGCTTCGAGATTCGAGCGGCGGTCGTCGATGAAGAGCGTTTCGGCGGGATCGAGACCGAAACGGTCGAGCAGAATTTCATAGATGCGCGGTTCGGGCTTGACGACACCCTCCTCGCATGAAACCACCTCTCCGTCGAAGCACCCGTAAATCTCGGTCCGGCGCAGAAAATCGATGAACTCCCGCGACATGTTCGAGAGCACGTAAAGCCGGTATCCGGCCCGTTTCAAGTCGCGGATCAACGCCGCAGTCTGCGGAACCGCCTCCTGACGATCCAGCGCTTCGCGCAGATAATCCTCGGCCACGGCGCGGTCGCAGCCTTTCGACCGGCTCAGTTCGTCCAACACCTCGTCGAAGGTCAGCGTCCCCCGATCGTACTCCTCCCAGAAAAGGGGCATCTTCGCCGCGAAAATAAACGCGAAAAAATCGATCAACTCCTTGCGCACCTTTTTCGCATCGCGGTGGAACACCACCCCGCCCAAATCGAAAACTATGTTTTTCATCGCCTCAAAATTAATAAAATAGTCTGAAATACCCTATGCTGCCCCGACGCTTTTCCCAAATAATCGGATGCCGGTCGGGACGGAACGCTTCGGCGGCCGGAGGCGTCATGCCAAAAAGCAGGCTGCCGCAGCTCCGCCCCGCACGGTTTCGACAGCGGAAAACATAGAAGAGGCCGCTTAATAATCAAGGTATTCCGCCGAAAAGTCTATTTCTACTAAAAAAATCGTAGAAACACTTGTTTATCTAAAATTTTAGTACTAAATTTGTCGTAACGAAAAAAAACGCCCCGCTATGAAAACACCCGCAATCGAACCACTTACCGACGGCGAAGAACGCATCATGCAGATGCTCTGGTCGCTCGGCGAGGGAACGGTCAACGACATCCTCGCCGTCATCCCCGAACCCAAACCGAAGTACACCACGGTGGCCACCTTCATCAAGATTCTGGAAAATAAAGGCTACGTCGCCCACCGCAGCGAGGGAAAGAGCTATGTCTTCACACCGCTCGTCTCACGCGAAGAGGTCGCCGGCAGGCAGATGCAGTCGATGTTGCGCACCTATTTCGACGGATCGTTCGCGCAGATGGTCACCTTCTTCTCGAAACACGAGAACATCTCGATGAAGGAGATGGACGAGATCCTCTCCGTCATGCAACAGATCCGCAAAAAACGCTGACGCCATGAAAGAACTGCTGATCTACGCACTCGAAGTTCTCGTATGCAGCGCGGCATTGCTGCTGGCCTACTCGGTCTGCTCGAACGCCGGACGGCGTTCCTCCACTGCCGGCTCTATCTGATCGGCGCGATGATGCTGGCCGCCCTCATCCCTGCGCTCAGCATTCCCGTCTGGACAGGCGAAACACTCTATATGGCAGCCGATCCCGTCGCGGCCGCCGCACCGGCCGCCGCCGATGCCGGTACTCCGTCGCTGCCTGTCGCCGTCACGCTGTTCCTGTACGCCCTCGGCGTGCTGCTCTCGTTCGGCGCGATGATCGCCCAGATCGTGCGGATCCGCCGTCTCCGGCACGGCGCACGGACGATCCGCCGCGCCGACTGCGACATCGTACTGACGCAGGCCGACATCTCCTCGTTCTCGTTCTTCCGCACGGTCTATCTGCACGATGCGATTCCCGAAAGCGACATGGCGGCCGTCGTCGCCCACGAACTGAGCCATATCCGCCACCGTCACTCCGCCGAGCGGATCGTCATGGAGTGCGTCAAGGCCCTGCTCTGGTGGAATCCTTTCGTCCGGATCGCCGCACGGCGTCTGGCCGAAGTCGAGGAGTACGAAGCCGACCGTGACGTACTGACGCAAGGATACGATCCGTCCGAATACATCGCCACGATCTTCAAAACCCAGTTCGGTTATAGTCCGGACATAGCCAACGGGTTGCGGGATTCACTAACCAAAAAACGATTCCAGATGATGACCAAACACTCCGGCGACAGCCGCGCGCTGTTGCGTCTGGCGGGAAGTATTCCCGTCGTACTGCTCCTGCTGGCCTGTTTCTCGTTCACTTCGCAGGCCACCGAAATCCGAACCGACCCGCCGAACGGGCAGAACGACTCCGACATCGAGATCGTGTCGGTCGGGACTATCCGCAAAGCTCCGGATACCCAAGAACGCTACCGCAAAGCGAAAGGCGAAGCGGACGTCTATCTCGTCGCCGAAAAGATGCCGCTTTTCGAAGGCAAGGGAACGCTGCAAGATTTCCAGCATTGGGTCGACGCCCGTGCGGCCGAATACGACCGCAGCGGTAAAGTTATCCTCACGTTCGTCGTCGAAAAGAACGGCTCCGTCGCCGAGGTACAGGTTCTCGATACTCCCGATCCCGCTATGGGCGAAGCCGCCGCACGCATCGTCGCATCGTCACCGGCATGGAAGGCCGGCACGATCGACGGGGAACCGGTCCGCGTACGTTATACGCTGCCCGTCCGGTGCGGCAAGACCGATCCCCAAACGACCGGACGACAAGCTTCCGCTGGACACTCCCGATCGATCGATCAAAAGGCGCTGGTATTCATCGACGACAAAGAGGTGAAACAAGACACGTTGAAGACGATGAATCCCGACTTGATCGAAAGCATCTCGGTATACAAAGACTCCTCGGCCGTCGTCCGATACGGCGAACGGGGCAAAAACGGAGTCATCCTTATCAAAATGAAGCAATAATCTTTCCTTCGCCCAATGAAGCTGCCGGTCTACCCGATCGGCAGCTTTTATTTTATCCGCGGGAAACTCTCCTCCATCCGCTCCGGAACGACTCCTACATCCGGACAATCTTCCAAAGAGCCGCAATTCGCAAACCTGCTCCTTCGGAATACCCCCTGAAACCCGATCCCGACATGGAAAAACGTCTAAACGACCCGTTGATACAATATTATATAAAATTTATATTGCCAAAATTTTGTAAAAGCGATAAAAAGTCTTACTTTTGGTAGAACATAATGAAGAGAAAATTATTCTCTCCGCCCGATAACCTGTTTATCCCATCCTAAAGCCTATAAAGTAACAGATAAACAGCTGAAACTGTATGTGCGCAGTTCTCAGCTATGTGTTACTATAGGCTAAAAGTAAGGATGCATCAGTTGGGACTGCGTATTTTTTGAAACAAACGGTTCAAAAAATATGCCGAAAATGAAAAAACTTCAACAAAACAGGTCACGAACCTGCACGGCGAATCCAAACGAGTATTCGCTTCATCGCTTGCATTTTCCGTCTTCAACCGGAAGCGCCCCATCCGATCCGGCGCACCGGCCGTCCGCGCCTTTCCGACACTACAAACGACGACGTTCGCGCTCCGGACAAGCGGACGATACCCCGCGGCTCACGGTTTTCCACGTGTCGTACGACCGGCATCGCGACCTCCCGCCGAATCGACGCCGGACGGAGAAATCGCAGACGGATCGTCCCACACGTAACATCGGCACTCATGAAGGATAAACACTATCTCTACCGCGTGACGGTCACCTGCTATGTGGACTCGCTGTTTTACGAAACCGGCAACGCGCGCAGATGCCACGAACGATGCCATTCGCTCATTACGCAAACTCTTTGCGGAATCGGAAAGAGCACATGCCGCAACTATCTGCGCTACGACCGGTCGGAACTCCTCGCGGAGGTACGGATACCGCCGGCTCTCAAAGAACTTCTGCATCTGTACGTCCTACTGGTCACGAAATGTCCGCAAACGCAGACGGCAGCTCTTCTGCAAGAACTCCGCCGGCTGCTGGAAATCGCACTCCGCCATGCGGGCCGGCAGGGATCGGAGCTCACCGCCGATTCGCTGATCGAATGGCTTCACAAGGGACCGAAGGATCCCTTCCCGCAGAAATAAGGCTCCGGCCTCCGATCCGCGGCGCAGAACCGCAGCCGGCGGCACCCGATCCGTCCCGTCGCCCGGCCGCTCACACGAAAGCGAAGACCGCATAACCGCAAAAAATAAGACCCGTTGCCGGGTCTTATTTTTCTGTCTTACGCCGAACGTCAGGCGCCGAAGTTGTCGTAAAGGATATTTTCGGGCGGCACGCCCAGGTCGTCGAGCATCTTGACCACCGAGGCCGACATCATTGGAGGCCCGCACATCAGGTAGATGCAGTCCTCCGGTGCCTGGTGATTTTTCAGATAGTTCTCATAGAGCACGTTGTGCACGAACCCGGGCGTATACTTCACCCCTGCCGCATCGGCTTCGGGATCGGGACGGTCGAGCGCCAAATGGAACGAGAAGTTAGGGAAATCCTTCTCGATCTCGTGGAACTCCTTCAAGTAGGGAGCCTCTTTCAACGCACGGGCGCCGTACCAGAACGACACGGGACGTTTCGTCTTCTCGGTCTTGAACAGGTGCATGATGTGGCTGCGCATCGGCGCCATACCGGCACCGCCGCCGATGAAGACCAGCTCCTGCGTATCGGGCAGGTTGTCCGGCAGAAAGAACTCGCCGTAGGGGCCCGAAATCGTCACCTTGTCGCCCGGTTTGCGCGAGAAGATGTACGACGAGCAGATACCCGGGTTGACCTTCATGAATCCGCCGTTCACGCGGTCGAACGGCGGCGTGGCGATACGGATGTTGAGCATGATGATGTTTCCTTCGGCCGGGTGGTTGGCCATCGAATAGGCGCGGAACGTAGGTTCGGGGTTGGTCGTCACCAGATCCCACATCTTGAACTTGTCCCAGTCGGCGCGGAACTGCGGGTCGACGTCCATGTCGGAGAACTTGATCGCATCGTACTTCGGAATGTCGATCTGGATGTAGCCGCCCGAACGGAAATTGAGGTTTTCACCCTCGGGCAGTTTCACGACGAACTCCTTGATAAAGGTCGAAATGTTGCGGTTCGAGATCACCTCGCACTCCCACTTCTTGACGCCGAGCACGGCTTCGGGAACGTGGATTTTCAGGTTCTCCTTCACCTTGACCTGACACCCCAGACGCCAATGATCCTTGGCCATTTTACGCGAAATGAAGCCCGTTTCGGTCGGCAGGATGTCGCCGCCGCCTTCGAGCACCTGGCATTTGCACATGCCGCACGAACCGCCGCCGCCGCAGGCGGAAGGCAGAAAGACGTTGTTGTTGGCGAGCGTTACGAGCAGCGTCGAACCGCTCTCGGTGGTCAGCACCTTCTCGCCGTCGTTGATGTCGATCGTCACGTCGCCCGACGACGTGAGCTTCGCCTTCGCATAGAGAAGCAGCCCCACCAGAACGAGCGTCACTGCCAGAAAGGCTACGATCGCGACTATAATCGTTAATGTCATCTTACTTAATCTTTAACAGTTACAACTTGATGCCGCTGAAAATCATGAAGGCGATACCCATCAGACCCGTGATGATAAAGGCGATGCCGGGCCCTTTGAGTGCGGCGGGGATGTGCGAATAAGCGGTCTTTTCGCGGATGGCGGCCATCATGACGATGGCGAGCCACCAGCCCATGCCCGAACCCAGACCGTAGACGATCGACTGCCATACGTTGCCGATCGCACCGGCGTCGACCTTCTGCTGCATGAAGAGCGAACCGCCCATGATGGCGCAGTTCACGGCGATCAGCGGCAGGAAGATACCCAGCTGATTGTAGAGCGTCGGCGAGAACTTCTCGACGGCCATTTCCACTAACTGCGTGAACGATGCGATCGTGGCGATGAAGACGATGAAGGACAAGAAGCTCAGGTCGATCCCTTCGACCAGCGCGTTGGCTTTGAGGACGTACTCGTTGAGAAGATAGTTCAGCGGAACGGTCATCACCATCACGAAGGTAACGGCGGCACCCAGTCCCAATGCGGTCTTGACGCTCTTCGACACGGCGATGTAGGAACACATGCCGAAGAAGAAGGCGAAGACCATGTTGTCGATGAAGATCGACCGGATAAAAAGATTCAGAGTTTCCATACGCTACCTGCTACTTTTCCTGTAAATCCTTGTTGTAAGAGCGGTGAATCCAGATGATGCACCCCACGATGATGAGGGCCATGGGCGGGAAGAGCATCAGGCCCATGTTCGAGTAGGCGCCGCCGTTTGCGATGTACCAGCTTTCGGGAACGATGCGGAATCCCAGCAGCGAACCCGATCCCAGCAACTCGCGGAAGAAGGCGACCGTCACCAGAATCATACCGTAGCCCAGACCGTTGCCGATACCGTCGAGGAACGACGGCCAGGGCTTGTTGCCCAGCGCGAAAGCCTCGACGCGGCCCATGATGATACAGTTGGTGATAATCAGGCCGACGTAGACCGACAGCTGTTTGGATACTTCGTAGACATACGCTTTGAGTACCTGATCGACGAGGATCACCAGCGCGGCGATCACCACCAGCTGGACGATGATGCGGATACGCGCCGGAATACCCTTGCGCAGCAGCGACATCACCAGATTCGAGAATGCCGTCACGACCGTCACCGAAAGCGCCATGACGATGGCGGGTTTCAACTGGACGGTAACCGCCAGCGCCGAGCAGATACCGAGGATCTGTACGATCACCGGATTGTTCTTGCCGAACGGGCCGGTCAGGTACTTCATGTTCTTAGCCGAAAACAGAGGCTCTTTTTCCTTATTACTCATTGCTTTCTACTTTTTGATCGTTAGACTCCTCCGCACCGGCTGCCGAAGCGGCGGTCCGTGCCTTCTCGAAGAAGGGAAGATATTCGCTCAGGTTGTCGCGCAACATGGCTGTCACGCCGTCCGAAGTTTTGGTACCGCCGGTCACGGCGTCCACCTCGTGGGCCGGATCTTTGGCGCCGCCTTTACGCAGGGTGATCGAGACGAAATCGCCCTTCTCGAAGAGCGTCTTGCCCTTGTAGAGCGCCTGATGCGCCGGCGTGGCGATCTCGGCCCCCAGGCCCGGCGTTTCGCTCTTGTGGGCCATCACGATGCCCGACACGGTATTCATATCCTTTTCGAGCGCGATATAGCCCCAGATGTCGTCCCACAGCCCCTTGCCGATGAGCGGGATGATCACGCGGCCGTCGGTGGCCTCGAAGAGGATCAGCGTCTTCCGTTCGTAATCGGCTCGCAGGTCCTTGTTCGTCTTCATCATGTCGAAGACCTCCTCGGCGGGCTTTTCCGTCTTGTTGCCGGCCGCGTCGACCACATAGGCCTTGACCATCGCGTCGAAGTCGCCGTCCGGAACACCCAGCGATTGCAGGATATTGTTCTTCTTCTCGCCCAATTCGTTTGCGTACTGGCGTTTCTGCAACGACAAGGCGGCCAGCGACAGCAGAACGGCGACGATGACGACCATCACGGTCGAGTAGAGGATGATATAGGCATTGGAGTTCTTGTCCGAGAACAGCCCGCCCTTCTTCGCGCCTGCATCTCCGGCACCTGCCTCGACGATCTCTTCGAACTCCGAAGCCGGTGCGCCGCAAACGGGACATTTGGCCGGTGCGGCATCGCCTTCGTGGATATAGCCGCAGACTTTACATTTGAATTTCTTGGTTGCCATAATTCACTCCCTATTTTGCAAGTTTGACACGGTTCTTACGACGCGCGATGTTCCGCTCGACCACGAAGTAGTCCACCAGCGGCGCCAGCGCGTTCATGAAGAGGATCGAAAGCATCATTCCCTCGGGATAAGCAGGATTCACCACACGGATCATCACGGCCAGCGCACCCGTCATCAGGCCGACGATGTACTTGCCGGCGTTGGTCTGTGCCGAAGAGACGGGATCGGTGGCCATGAAGACGGCACCGAAGGCGAAACCGCCCACGATCAGGTGCTGCCATGCGGGAATCTCGCAGTAAGCGTTGGCGCCCACCGCATTGAAGAGCAGGCCCATGAGCCAGCCGCCCGCGAAGACCGAGAGCATCGTGCGCCACGAAGCGATACCCGTGAAGAGCAGGATCGCAGCGCCGATGAGAATCGCCAGCGTCGAGGTCTCGCCCACGCAGCCCGGGATGAAGCCGAGGAAGGCGTCCAGATTCGAATAGCTCATCGCACCCGTCGTCGAGAGCTGTTCGAGCGCCGTAGCCCCCGACACGCTGTCGACGGCGAACCACACCTTTTCACCCGACATCTGCGGGGTGTAGGCGAAGAAGACGAAGGCGCGCGCCAGCAGCGCGGGGTTGAATACGTTCATGCCCGTACCGCCGAAGACCTCCTTGCCGAAGACCACGGCGAAGGCCGTACCCAGCGCGATCATCCACAGCGGCGTCCCCACGGGCATCACCATCGGGATCAACAGGCCCGAAACGAGGAAGCCCTCGTTGACTTCGTGGCCGCGCGCCTGCGCGAAGGCGAACTCGATGCCCAGACCCACGACGTACGACACGACGATCATCGGCAGCACTTGCAGGAATCCGAACCAGAAAGCTGCCCAGCCCGTCATGCCCACCTGATAACCCGTGTTGTACATGCCGAACAGCAGGGCCGGAAGCAACGCGACGACCACGACGATCATCGTGCGCTTCATGTCGTTGCAGTCACGGATGTGCGCACCCTTCTGCGTCGTGGTGTTCGGTACGAAAAGGAACGTCTCGAACGCATCGAAGGTCGATGCGAGGAACGAGAGTTTGCCGCCTTCGGAGAAGGTCGGCTTCAACTTGTCTACTAAATTTCTTAATCCGCTCATCGTTAAGCCTCCTTGATCATTAAGTTAATACCGTCGCGGATGATCTGCTGCATCTCGGTCTTCGACGGATCGACGAACTCGCAGAGCGCGAAATCCTCCTCCACGACCTCGTAGATACCGAGGTTCTCCATCTTCTCGATGTCGCCCGCGAGCGTCGCTTTGAGCAGGTGCATCGGATAGATGTCCATCGGCAGGTACTGCTCGTAGAGGCCCGTCACGACGAACGGACGCTCGCCGCCGTTGAGATTGGTGTCGAGGTTGTAACGCTTCTTGGGGCAGAGCCACGAGAAATAGGCGCGCGACACGGAGAATTTGTTGCAGCGGGGCATCGCCCAACCCAGCAACTCGTACTTGTCGCCCTCGGGAATCAGCGTCAACTGATGCGCATAGTACCCGATATGACCGTCGAGCGAGGTCTTGACGCCCGTAAGCACATTGCCCGAAATGTAGCGGATGCTCTCCCCTTCGGCCTGCGGTTTGATGTTCCCGCCGACGATCGAACGGATCGAGGCGCCGTCGATGATGCGGCAGTACTGCGGCTGGGCCACTTCCGAACCGGTCACGGCGATCACCTTCGAGCGATCGACCTTGCCCGTCGAGAAGAAACGGCCGATCGTGGCCAGATCCTGCACGTTGACCGTCCAGACCACCTCGCCCTTGTTCACGGGATTGATGTGGTGGATCTGCACGCCGACGTTGCCCGCGGGATGTTTGCCGGCAAAGGCGTGCAACTCGACGCCTTCGAGCGTAGCGGCTTCGCCTTCGGCACCCGCACGGAACGAAACGTGCACTTTGCCTGCCGTGAGTTTCTTCAATACCTCCACGCCCCGCTGCAAGGCGGCCTTTTCGCCCGCGAGCGCGAAGTTGTAGTCCGGCGCCAGCGGCGCCGAGTCGAATGCCGAAACGAAAATCGCTTTGGGCGCATCGTCGGGATCGGCGATAATACCGTAGGGGCGCTGAATAATCATCGTCCACAGGCCGGCCTTCAACAAAAGTCCGACGATCTGGTCGCGGGTCGCACTCGATAGATCGGGAATCGCAAACTCCTCGTATTGCTGTTCGGCATCGGGCTTGACGGTCACGGAGAGCACCTTGCGCTTCTCGCCGCGATTGACCGCCTCGACCGTTCCGCTCACGGGAGAGGTGAACAGCACGCGCTCGTTGTACTTGTTGAAGAACAACGGAGTACCCGCTTTCACCTGATCTCCTGCTTTCACCAGCAACTTCGGAGTTACACCTTCAAAATCGAGCGGCGAAACGGCATACGTGTCGGCCAACGGGGCGTTGACCACCACGGAGGCCGCCTGACCTTCGAGTTTGATGTCGAGACCTTTGTTCAGTTTAATGATTTTCGACATGTGTAAAAGTGTTTGATTAGTGTGATAATTATGAAAAGTTTCTGTTAGTTTTATAACATTGATTTTCCGTGCGCGAAGATACGATTTTTTACCTATTTATTTAAGATTTTTTCAAATATTTTTCGGCCGTCCTGAAAAAACCGGAAAACAGCCCGAAAATTCCTACCTTTGCACCGATGGAAACACCGTTCGTCAATATCCACACCCACCGTCCGACCGGACACGGCATCGAGCCCGCGAGCGTCGGGATACATCCGTGGGAGGCTGCCGAAGGCGATCTTGCGACCGTGCGGGAGCATGTCGGCCCGGCACAGATCGTCGGCGAGATCGGCCTCGACTACCTGCGTCCCGACCGCGAGGCGCAACTGCGGATTTTCGAAGGGCAGCTGCGACTGGCCGAGGCGGCCGGAAAACCCGTCGTACTGCACTGCGTGAAGGCATTCGAGGAGACGATGCGGCTGCTCAAACAGTTCCGCCTGCGGGCCGTCATCTTCCACGGGTTCATCGGTTCGCCCGAACAGGCCGCACGCGCCGTCGCCGCAGGCTACTACCTCTCCTTCGGTCCCCGCTCGCTGCGTTCGCCGCGCACCGTACGGGCACTCGGGAGCATCCCGACGCAGCGGCTTTTCCTCGAAACCGACGACGCTCCCGCGACGATCGAGTCGGTCTACGCAACGGCGGCCCGACTGCTGGAAATGCCGCTCGACCGGCTCAAAGAGACGATTTACAACAACTACCTGCATATTTTTTCCTGAGCGATGGAACGATGGACGGAACGAACCCGGCTGCTGCTGGGCGACGAAAAACTCGGACGGTTGCGCAGTGCGCACGTACTGGTGGTGGGACTGGGCGGCGTGGGGGCCTACGCCGCCGAGATGATCGTACGCGCCGGTGCGGGCCGCCTCACGATCGCCGACGCCGACCGTGTGGCCGAAACCAATATCAACCGGCAGCTGGTCGCACTGCATTCGACGGTCGGACGCCCCAAGGCCGAAGTTCTCGCCGAGCGGCTGCGCGACATCAACCCCGATTTGCAGCTCACCGTCATCGAGAAATACATCAGGGACGAAGAGACCGACCGGCTGCTCGACGCCGCGCCCTACGATTATGCGGTGGATGCGATCGACACCCTCTCGCCGAAGCTGGCGCTCATCAAGGGCTGCCTCGACCGCGGCATTCCGCTGGTCAGTTCGATGGGTGCCGGCGCGAAGACCGATCCCACGCGCATGGAGATCGCCGACATCGGCCGCACGCACCACTGTCCGCTGGCGCACATGCTGCGCAAACGTCTGCACAAACTCGGCATCCGCACCGGATTCCGCGCCGTCTTCTCGGCCGAACCTGCACGCGAAGGGGCGATGATCCTCTGCGAGGAGCAGAACAAGAAATCGAACGTGGGAACGATCTCCTACCTGCCCGCGCTCTTCGGCATCGGCTGCGCATCGGTCGTGGTGCGCGACCTGCTGGGCGAAATGGAGGATTCCGGCAAACGGGAAAGCAACGATTAAACCGTTAAAGATATGAAACCGAAGATTGTTTTTCTGGACGAATATTCGCTCGCGGGGCGCGACCTCTCGGCCGTGAAGGCGCTGGGCGACTACACCGGTTACGACATGACTGCGCCCGACGAAGTGGCCGTGCGTTGCGCCGACGCCGAAATCGTCGTCACCAACAAGGTGCGGCTCGACGCTGCAATGATTGCGCAACTGCCGCACCTGCGGCTGATCTGCGTAGCCGCGACGGGCGTGAACAACATCGATCTCGACGCCGCGGCCGAACACGGCGTCGAAGTACGCAATGCCGCAGGCTACTCGACGCATTCGGTGGCCGAAACGACGCTCGGCGCGGCGATCGCCCTGCTGCGCGAATCGGTCTACTACGACGAATTTTTCAAGAGCGGCCGTTACGCCCGCTCGCCGCGCCTGTTCTGTTTCGACCGTCCGATCCGGCAGCTGCACGGGCGCCGTTGGGGTGTCATCGGGCTGGGTGCGATCGGCCGTGAAGTGGCGCGGCTGGCTGCGGCTTTCGGCTGCGAGGTGAGCTACCACTCCACGTCGGGCGTCGCACGCGAGGAGGCCTACCCCGCCCTTCCGCTCGACGAACTGCTCGCATGGGCCGACGTGGTGTCGATCCACTGTCCGCTCAACGCTCACACGCGGGGGTTGATCGGCGCCGAGCAGCTCCGCCGGATGAAACCCTCGGCCCTGCTCGTCAACGTCGCCCGCGGCGGCATCGTCGACGAAGCCGCGCTGGCCGAAGCGCTCGACGACGGCTGGATCGCCGGCGCCGCGCTCGACGTATTCTCGTCGGAGCCGGTCAAGGCCGACAACCCGCTGCTCGCCCTGCGCGACCCCTACCGTCTGCTCGCTTCGCCCCACAACGCATGGGCCACGGGCGAAGCGATCGACACGCTCGTGCGCTGCGTCGCCCGCAACATCGAAGCATACCTGAAAAAATAACCCTTTCAACAACAGACGGGAAGCGTCCGGATGGCAAATCGATCCGGACGCTTCCCGTTGCTGGATCATCCTCCGCCTATTTGCAGGCCTTCAACCCGCGGATCACGGCTGCCGAAAATCCGGCCTGCTCCATTTCGTTCAGACCGCGGACGGTGATCCCTCCCGGCGTGGTCACGCGGTCGATCTCGGTTTCGGGATGTTCGCCCCGCTGCAACAGCAGTTCGGCCGCACCGCGGAGCGTCGCGGCGACGATATGCGTCGCCTGCCCTGCCGGGCAACCCAGTTCCACTCCTCCTTCGACCGACGCCCGCACATAGCGCAGAGCGAAGGCGATTCCGCACGAGGCGAGGATCATTCCGGTCTCCAACATCGGCTCGTCGACGAGCATCGCCTCGCCCAGTTCGCGGAAGATTCCCAACACCCGCTCCGTACAAGCCTCGTCCGCACCCCGTGCAGCGACGAAGGTCATGCTCTGCCGCACGGCGATCGCCGTGTTGGGAATCACGCGGAACAACGCCGGTCGCACCGCGCTGTCAGCCGTCATCCACTCGGCGAGCTGCGCCAGCGAAACACCGGCCGCCACCGAAACCACCGACTGCCGGTCGGGATCGATCTCCCGTCGGATTTCACGGATCAACGCTTCGGTAAGCCACGGCTTGACGGCCAGCATTACGACCGCGGCATCCCGCACGGCCGCAGCGTTGTCGGTCGTCGTCCGCACACCCGGGCACTGTGTGCGCAAACGTTCGAGCGTCGCCTCGGTACGTGCCGTACAAACGATCTCTTCGGCCTGGAACTTTCCGCTGCGAACCAATCCGCAGGCAATGGCGCTGCCCATGTTGCCTGCGCCCAAAATAGCGATCTTCATTTTCAATTCGTTTTAAAAACAACGGCTCTTCGAAACAAAGATAGTGCAAGCCGAGCGCAAAAGCAAACTTGTTTGCATTTTGCCGAGGCGAAGCCTATCTAAGCGGAGGCTTGTCCTCCGCAAAGTGTGCAAGCCGAGGGCAGAACCAAATTTATTTGGGTTTTGCCGAGGCGAAGCCTATCTAAGCGGAGGCTTGTCCCCGCAAAGATGCAAGGCGAACGTAGAACCAAATTTATTAGCAGGTTGCGTAAATTCCGAGGAGTACCAGACGAACTTTCGGTCGGAAGGAAATGCGATGAAGGGTATCGGGACTTGCGGCCCGACATCACGCAAACGAAAAAGGGCCCGCTCCGGACGAGCAGACCCTCATATCCTCCGCAAAGGAGGGCTATTTCAGCTCGACGAGCACCTTGCCCGTCATCTCGGCAGGCTGTTCGAGCCCCATGAGTTTGAGCACCGTAGGAGCTACGTCGGCCAGTACGCCGTCGTGTACGGTCTTCACGCGGTCCGATACCACGACGATGGGCACCGGATTGAGCGAGTGCGCCGTGTTGGGCGTACCGTCGGCATTGATCGCGTTGTCGGCATTGCCGTGGTCGGCGATCTGTACGACCTCGTAGCCGTTGCGCTTGGCGGCTTCGACCACCTCTCCCACGCACTCGTCGACGGCCTTCACGGCTTTGACGATCGCGTCGTAGACACCCGTATGCCCCACCATGTCGCCGTTGGCGAAGTTCAGGCAGATGAAATCGTATTTCTGCGAATCGAGCGCCTCGACCAGCTTGTCCTTCACCTCGTAGGCGCTCATCTCGGGTTGAAGGTCGTAGGTCGCCACCTTGGGCGAAGCGACCAGAATGCGGTCTTCGCCGGCGAATTTCTCCTCGCGGCCGCCGTTGAGGAAGAAGGTCACGTGCGCATACTTCTCCGTCTCGGCGATGCGCAGCTGCGAGAGGCCCACCGACGAGACGTACTCGCCGATCGTATTCTGCACGTTCTCCTTGTCGAACAGGATGTGCAACCCCTGGAATTTGGCATCGTAAGGGGTCATGCAGCAGTAATAGAGCGGCAGCGTGTGCATCCCTTCGGCGGGCATGTCCTCCTGCGTGAGCACGACGGTCAGCTCCTTGGCGCGGTCGTTGCGGTAGTTGAAGAAGATCACCATGTCGCCGGGACGGATCGTCCCGACGGCTTTCCCCTCGGCGTCGACACGCACGATCGGCTTGACGAACTCGTCGGTCACGTCGGCGTCGTAGGACTTCTGCATGGCGGCGACCATGTCCGTCGCCGGCTCGCCGACACCGTTCACGAGTTGATCGTAGGCCACCTTCACACGCTCCCAGCGCTTGTCGCGATCCATCGCATAGTAACGGCCGATGATCGACGCGACGACGCCCGTCGACTGCGCCGTATGGCGCTCCAACGCCTCAATGAAACCCTTGCCGCTGTGCGGGTCGGTATCGCGGCCGTCCATGAAGCAGTGTACATAGGTATGCTCGATGCCGTAGGTCTTGGCGATGTCGCAGAGTTTGTAGAGGTGGTCGATCGACGAGTGCACGCCGCCGTCCGACACGAGGCCCATGAAGTGCACGTTCACGCCCTTCGCCTTGGCGTACTCGAAAGCCGCCTTCACCTCCGCGTTCTCCATGATCGAACCGTCCTTGCAGGCGCGGTTGATCTTCACCAAATCCTGATAGACCACGCGGCCCGCACCGATATTGAGGTGTCCCACCTCGGAGTTGCCCATCTGCCCGTCGGGCAACCCCACGTTCTCGCCGTCGGTATGCAGCTGCGCATGGGGATACTTCTCGGTCATCGCCGAAATATATGCGGGATGGACGGTCGAAATGACGTCGCCCTTGGACCGGTTGCCGATGCCCCAACCGTCCAGAATCATAAGCAATACTTTCTGTTTCATTGTTTTATCTTAGTTTATTTCAATTCGTCCATAATCAGTTCGACGGCCTTGTCGATCGCCGCCTGCAACTTGTCGGGATTCTTGCCCCCGGCCGTTGCGAAGAAGGGCTGACCGCCGCCGCCGCCGTTCATCTCCCTGGCCGCTTCGCGGATCACCTTGCCGGCGTTGACGCCCTTGGCGACCACGTCGTCGCCGAGCATGATCGTCAGGCTCGGTTTCCCCTCCTGACAGGTACCGACAACCATGACCAGATTGTGCACGCGCGCGCGCAGGTTATAGGCCAGATCCTTGATGAAAGCCGGCATCCGCTCGGACTGCTTGGCCATGAGAATCACGCCGTTCTGCTCGGGAAGACTCTTTACGAGACGGTCGGCCCACTCGCGGACCTGTTCCTGACGCATCGCCTCGACCTCCTTCGAAAGGGCGTCGTTGCTCTCGACGATCTTCTTGATCGCCTGCACGACCTGCGTGTTGTTCAGGAATTCGGCGACGTTCTGCAACGTATCCTCCGCAGCATAGAGCACCTTCTCGGCGCCTTCGCCCGTCACGGCCTCGATACGCCGCACGCCGGCCGAAACGGCGCTCTCGCTCACGATCTTGAAAAATCCGATCGTACCCGTAGCACAGGTGTGCGTACCGCCGCACAACTCCACCGAATCGCCGAAACGCACCATGCGCACGCGGTCGCCGTACTTCTCGCCGAAGAGCATGATCGCCCCCTCGGCCTGCGCTTCGGCCAGCGTCGCATCGCGCCGCTCCACGAGCGGATGGTTGGCACGGATCTCACGGTTGACCAGACGCTCCACCTCGCGCAGCTCCGCGGGCGTCACCTTCCGGAAGTGCGAAAAGTCGAAACGCAGGTAGTCGGGTGTCACGAACGAACCCTTCTGCTCGACATGCGTGCCCAGCACCTTGCGCAGCGCAGCGTCGAGCAGGTGCGTGGCCGTATGGTTGTTGGCCGCAGCCTGCCGCTTGGCGGGATCTACCACCGCCGTGAAATCGGCGGCGGGATTCTCCGGCAGTTTGTCGACGATATGGATAATCAGACCGTTCTCCTTGTCGGTAGCCACCACGTCGATCTTTTCGTCGGCATTCTCGATGAAGCCCACGTCGCCGATCTGACCGCCCGAATTGCCGTAGAAGGGCGTCCGGTCGAAGACCAACTGGTAGGTCGTCCGGTTCTTGGCCGAGACGCGACGGTAGCGCGCGATGCGCACCGGCGCGGTCAGCGTATCGTAACCGACGAACTCGCTCTGCGCGAGCGGGAACAACTCCTGCCAGTCGTCGGTAGCCACCGCGGCGGCGTTGCGCGAACGCTCCTTCTGCGCCTGCAACTCCGTCTCGAAAGCACTCAGGTCGACCTCCACGTCCTGCTCGCGGGCGATCAACTCCGTCAGGTCGATCGGGAAACCGTAGGTATCGTAGAGCACGAAGGCGTCGTGCCCCGAAATCTTGGATCCGCCCTGTTTCTTGACCTCGGCGATCACGCCGTCGAGCAGCGTGATACCCGTGGCCAGCGTCCGCAGGAACGAACTCTCCTCCTCCTCGATCACACGCTCGATGAGCGTCTGCTGCGCCCGCAGTTCGGGGAACTGGTCGCCCATCTGTGCCACCAGCCCCGCCACCAGCTTGCAGATGAAGGGCTCGGTGAAACCTAAATAAGTGTAGCCGTAGCGCACGGCGCGGCGCAGGATGCGGCGGATGACATACCCCGCCTTGACATTCGACGGCAGCTGGCCGTCGGCGATCGAGAAGGCGATGGCGCGCAGATGGTCGGCCACCACGCGCATGGCCACGTCGCACCTGGCGTCCGCCCCGTAGCTCTTGCCCGACAGCGCGGCCAGACGGCCGATCGTGGGCTGGAACACATCGGTATCGTAGTTCGACTTCTTACCCTGCATAATCATGCACAGACGCTCGAAGCCCATACCCGTATCGACGTTCTTCGCCGGCAGCGGTTCGAGCGTGCCGTTGGCCTTGCGGTTGAACTGCATGAAGACGAGGTTCCATATTTCGATCACCTGAGGATGGCCCGTGTTGACCATTTCGCGCCCCGGACAAGCAGCGATCTCCGCCTCGTCGCGCAGGTCGAAATGAATCTCCGAACAGGGGCCGCAGGGACCCGTCTCGCCCATCTCCCAGAAATTGTCGTGCTTGTTGCCGCGGATGATGTGATCCGCCGGCAGGAACCGCGCCCACACGTCGTAGGCCTCCGAATCGAAGGGCACGCCGTCCTCCTCCGATCCCTCGAAGACGGTGGCGTACATCCGCTCGGCAGGCAGTTTGTAGACCTCGGTCAGCAGCTCCCACGCCCATTCGATCGCCTCCCGCTTGAAGTAATCGCCGTAGGACCAGTTGCCCAGCATCTCGAACATGGTGTGGTGGTAGGTGTCGTGCCCCACCTCTTCCAGATCGTTGTGCTTGCCCGATACGCGCAGGCATTTCTGTGTGTCGGCCGCCCGCGGATATTTGCGCGGAGCGTTGCCCAGAAAGATGTCCTTGAACTGGTTCATGCCCGCATTGGTGAACATCAGCGTAGGATCGCCCTTGACCACCATCGGGGCCGAGGGAACGATCTCGTGTCCCTTGCTCCGGAAAAAGTCCAGAAAGGCCTGGCGAATTTCATTCGATTCCATATATACTGTTTTATCCGATTCCTGCGTTTGCTTTTATCAGGTTGCAAAATTACACAATTTAACCTAAATTTGCGCGTTCCCGCTGAGTTTTTTCAGGCATGGCAAAAAAAGAACACCGATTCAATCCGCAGACCCTTACCTACGAAGTTATCACGGCTCCGTTCCGGCTGCGTACCTACCGCCTGCTGCGCAAAATACTCATCGGGTTCATCCTCATCTCGGTGGCCAACGTCCTCTTTTCCTATTTCTTCTATACGCCGAAGATGTACCGCATCAACCGTGCGAACCGCGAGCTGGTGATGAAGTACCGCATCATGCAGGACCGGTTGAAGGCCTCCGAGCGCAAGATCGCCGAGATCCGCCACCGCGACCAGTCGGTCTACCGCGCGCTCTTCTCGACCGACACGCTCTCGCTCGACGGCATCTACACGGAATACCCCAGCGAAAAGTACCGCCCCATGGCCGACGACAGCTACTCGTCGCTGATGATCGGCACATGGAAGCAGATGGATGCGCTGGCACGGCAGCTCTACTTGGAGTCCGTCTCGTTCGACCAGTTGCAGATCCTGGCCAAGAACAAGGAGAAACTCTCCTCGGCGATCCCCGCCACGTGGCCGATCGACCGCAACAAGCTGCGCAACGGTATCGGCGCCTTCGGCATGCGCCGCCACCCGATCTACGGCCGCTACATCATGCACAAGGGGATCGACCTGGCGTGCAACGTGGGCGACGCCGTCTACGCCACGGGCGACGGCGTGGTCGAAAAAGTCGACCTGAACCGCGCACGCCACGGATACGGCACCTTCGTCATCATCAATCACGAATTCGGTTACAAGACCCGCTATGCGCATCTGAACAAGGTCTTCGTCAAACCGGGCGATCCGGTCGTGCGCGGGCAGCTCATCGCCGAAGCGGGACGCACGGGCGGCGTGACCGGCCCGCACCTCCACTACGAGGTGATGTACATGGGGCAGGTGGTCAATCCGATCAACTACTTCAACAAGGACATGACGGCCGAAGAGTACAACAAGCTCATGGAGGAGATGCACGAAACAACCATGGAAACCGATTGACGCCATGCCCGACAGCCGATACATAGCCAAAGTCCGCCGCCGCAAGACATTCTGGAACAACGTCACGCGCGTCGTCATCCAGCTCTTCGTCTGGACGGGCGCCGCCGTGCTCTACTACTTCGCCTTCTCGATCTTCTTCGACACGCCGGTGGAGTACCGGCTCAAACACTCGACCGACCGGCTGCGACGGGAGTACGCGATGCTCACCGGGCGGTACGACTCGCTGAATCGCGTCATGGAGAACGTCATCGCGCGCGACCGCAACGTCTTCCACATCCTCTTCGAGGCCGATCCCTACGATTTCGAGGAGGAGAACGCCGCCAACCGCTGGAATTTCTACGAAGGGCTGCTGTCGCAGTCGACTATCGAGTTGCAGAAGCAGTTCGCCCGACGGCTCGACGCCACCGAGCGCGCCGTCGCCGATCTGGCGGACTCCTACGACCGCATGGCAGCGGCGATCGACAGCTGCGCCTACCGCAACCGGATACCGGCCATCCAGCCGATCATCAACAAGCAGCTGACGCTGCTCACCACCTCCTACGGCATGCGTATCAATCCGTTCCAGAAGGTGCTGCGCTCGCATCAGGGCGTCGACTACGCCATTCCCGAAGGTTCGCGCGTCTTCGCTACGGCCGACGGGACGGTCAAGGAGGTGTCGCTGCGCAACAGCACCTCCGGCCAGACGGTCGTCATCGACCACGGCGGCGGGTACGAAACCCTCTATTCGCATCTGGGCCGCATCGGCGTGCGACGCGGACAGCGGGTGCGGCGGGGCGACATCATCGCCTTGTCGGGCAACTCCGGACTGTCGCTGGCTCCGCATCTGCATTACGAGGTACGCTGCAACGGAATGCGCGTCGATCCGATCCACTACTTTTTCATGGAGCTCTCACCCGACGATTACCAGCGGATGATGCGCATCGCTCGTTCCGGCATGCAGTCGTTCGACTAACGTTTGAGATCATGTCTCGCATTCGATTGATTCTTTTGGATTTCGACGGTACGCTCGTCGATACGCGCCGCGCCAATGCCCGCGCCTACGTCGAGACGTTGCGCGAAGTGGGCTACGCAATGACCGAAGAGGAGTACGCCGCCCGCCACTTCGGGGTGCGCTGCCCCGAATTCCTGCGGTCGATCGGCATCGACGATTCCGCGGAGATCGACCGGCTGCGGCGGCGCAAGATCGAACTCTACCCCCGTTACTTCGACCTCGTGGCACTCAACCGTCCGCTGTGGGAGTTCTGCCAGCAGTTCCGGAAACAGGGCGGCCGCGTGTGGATCGTCTCGACGGGCCAGCGTGCCAACATCGACAACGTGATGCGCCACCTGCACCTCGAAGCGGGCGTCGACGGCATCATCTCGGCGCTCGACGCACCGCAGAGCAAACCCGATCCGGGCTGCTTCCTCAAAGCGATGGAGATCGAAGGGGCGACGCCCGACGAAACGCTCATCTTCGAGGATTCGGCCGTCGGCATCGAAGCGGCACGCCGCAGCGGAGCGGCCTATTTCGTCGTGAAGCTCTGAGCCGCAGAATCATCTTTTTCGGGAAGGTTCGCCCGCCCGGTCGGAGAGATATCCTCTCCTGCACCACACTGCCGCAGGCAATTCCCTGCAATACACAGAATCGCAGACATGCGGACGGGGCGGCAGCGGATCGTTCCGCCCATCGTTTTCAATCTTTATCGGGTAATTATCTCCGGCAGATCTGCCTGTAATCGCAATAACGGCACGTGTGCTCCGCATCGTCGGTCGCGCGGAACGGCACGGCGGGATCGAACAGTTCGGCGAGTTTCTCGCCGAGCAGCCGCTCGAAATCGACCGCATAGGCCGAATAGCCTTCCCCTACGCCGCCCGTGGAACGATCCACCAGTTCGGGGCTGTAATCGGGACGGTTCATCCGCCGCACGTAGTAGAGCGCCGGCACCGCCTCGCAACCTTCGGAGTGCGTCAGCATCATCGCGTAAAGCAACGTCTGCAAGACATTGGACTGCCGCTGTTTGGCTTCGCCGTTGAAAAGCGCTTCGACGCCCGCGAATTCGAGTTGCGACTCGCCCGTCTTGTAGTCCACCACCCGCAGGCGGCCGTCGTCCAACCGATCGATCCGGTCGGCGATGCCGCCGAACCGGACGCGCAGTTCACGGCCGGCCGAGACGAAGGGGAAGGAGTCTTCGACGGGACGCTCCAACCCCTCGACGCGAAACCCGTCGTGCGCGGCATCGTAGGCGACGACGCCGTGACGCAGGTATTTGGAGACGATGCCGTGTACCAGCATCAGGTTTCCCGGATACTCCTTCACGTCGGCCGCCTCGTTTTGCAGGTACTCGCTGTTGATCGCCGCCGCGACGGCCCGTTCGACCGCCCCGCTTCCGACCAGCGCACACAGCGTCCCGCCCGGATGTTCCTCCCCCGCGATCCGCTCGTAAAGCCGCTGCGCGGCGGCATGGAGAATCGTTCCGAACATCGGAGCGTCGACCTCCTCGGTCAGATCGTCGTCGGCCTTCAACCGCGCCACGGAGTAGAAATAGAAGCGCAGCGGACAGGCGACATAACGGAAAAAGGCCGTCGGAGAGAGCATCGCCGGCGATTCGGGGTCGACGAAACGCGAGAGCTTCTCCCAGACGTCGCCCTCCTTCGCCACTTCGATCGGCGGATTCTCCGCCAGATTGACGTCGACCCCCACCTCGACGCGCTTCAACCGGAAACCGGTTTCGAAATCGAGCTGGTAGATGTAATGGCTCTGTTCGCCGGTCGTCTTCTCGTCGGCATGGGCGCAATAGAGCATGTAGACACGTTCTGCCCGTTGGACGAGCCGGTAGAAATAGTAGGCGTAAACTCCCTCGTGATGGGCTGAAGTCGGCAGATCGAAAGCCGCCCGCAGGTTGTAGGGAATGAACGAAGCCTGCGCCACGCGGTTGCCCGGGAAATTGTCGTCGTTCATCGAGAGCAGCACCACGTTGCGGAAATCGAGGTTGCGGGTCTCCAAAATTCCCATCACCTGCAACCCTTCGAGCGGCTCGCCCTCGAAGGGAATCCGCACGGTTTGCAGGTGCCGCCGCAGAAGCGATGTATAGATCGAGGTAGTTATTTCTATATCACAAGCTTCGAGCGAATTGCGCAATCGAATCAACTGCTCGGAAATGACGGCCAGAAACTCCACCCGCTGCCGGGCGTCGTCGCCGTCGTAGGGCTCTCGGGCGACGGCCGCCACGGCCCGCAGCAGATAGTCCGACAACTCCCGCCACTCGGCCGCCGGAGTGAAAAGCGTCTTCAACAGCGGCGTCTGTCCCAGCTCGTCGGCGGTCATCCGGATACGGCGGTCGGCGAGCATCGTCCGGCGCAGTTGCTCGATCGTTTGCGGCGCACTCCGCGCAACATAGGGATGCGCGAGGATACCCGCCGCATCGACATGATAGAACGACGTCCCCTCCCGCCCTTCGCGCCGGTGCGCCTGCAACTCGACGAGCCGTTCCAGAAAGGCGTAGGCAAGGGTCGTCTTGATCGGGTATCCCATCGTCACGTTGATGCCGCCGGCCTTCTCCGGCAACGCATGGAGCAGCGGCAGCAACAGGTTTTCGTCGGTCAGCACGACGGCCGTCTCCTTGTCCAACGGCCGTTTCCGGCCGTCGGCACCGGTACGCAGCGCATCGAGTATCCGGCCGGCATATTTGCACTGCACGGCGTTCGAAGGCGTGGATACGACCGTCAACTCCTTCTCTTTTCGAAAATTATCGTGCGACAGCTCGACCGCAGGTGGAAACGACGCATGGTTTTCACGCACGAACATTCCCGCCTCCTGGTCGGTGTTTTTCAGATAGTAGTCGTCGTAATCCCAATAGAAATCGGTCTCGGCGTTGTGTTGCAGAAAACGGAACAACACCTTCTCGCAGGCCGAAAGGGCATTGAATCCCGCCACGACATAGCGCCGCCGCTCGGCGAAAGCGAAATCGCCCGCCAGCAGCCGCTCGGTCGCGGCGCGCTGCATCATACCGCCGTAGGCGATCCCCTGACGTTGCAGCCGTGCGCGGAAACCGTGGTAGACGTCGCCCAGCGTCCGCCACACAGCCAGGAAACGGCGTTTCTCCTCCGAAAGCGTCGCACCGTCGGTGAAATTGGCCCAGAACTGGCGGATCACCTCCAACTGTTCGGGGGTCAGGTAGGAGACGTCGGACTCCAACTCCTTCAACTCGTAGATATTGCGGAACAGCGCATCGGCGTCGACACGGTACTTGTCGATCGTGTCGAAGTCGTTGAGCAGCATCTCGCCCCAGAAATAGAACTTGTCGAAAGGTTCGTCGTGGCAGGCCGAATAGACCTTGTACAACTCGGCGATCAATCGGATGCGTTCGCCCGAATGCAATCCCGAAACCTCCTGCATCAGGTCGTCGATCGTCAGCCAACGGGGCTGCCACATCGGACGTTCGGCCAGATGCGAAAGGGCGTCGATGAAGAAATGGCGGGCACGACGGGTCGGGAAGAGAATGTGCAGCGACGAAACATCCTCTCCGTAGCGCCGGTAGAGATCGGCTGCAACCTCCTGCAAAAAACTCTGCATCGCCCGCTCGCCCCTATTTCGGATCGGCATTCAACCGCTCGAACGTACCGCTCAGCATGGAGGAGGTGTGCGAACGTTCGATCGACGGATTGCCCGCATAGCGGATCACAGCGCCCGTGGTAGACTTCATCACCACGCGCTCGGTGGCCTGCACCGTCACCTCGGCCTTGTTCGACGCATCGACCGTCACGGCCATCGCCTGCAACTGCGAAGCGTCGACGACGGCCGTCGAAACGACAGCATCCATATAGCGAACTTTTCCTCTCAGCGTCACCCTGCTGCGACCCGTAACTTCAAGTTGAAGATCCGCCGCATCGAGCGTCGTCTCGAAGCGGGCACCGCCCGAAACCTTCACGTCCAGCAGATTCGTCTTCAACAGTCCGGCGAAATGAACGGCAGCGCCGGAAACCTTCACGGCGCTGAGGGTATTGTAGCGTACCGTCACCTGCAACGAATCGGCCTCTTTCGACCGCTGCATCCGCAGTTTCAATACGCCGTTTTCGACCTTGCTCACGTATTTGCCCGCCTTGAAATCGTTGGCATAATAACTGATGCCCACGGGATGCTCCGCATCCGCCGTTTCGAACCGTACCTTCATGGCGCCTTCGACCTCCACCGCGTGAAAGTCCGGCCAGAGCCGCTGCCCGGCGATCGTATCGGTTTGAACGACAGTCTGTCCGCCCGCACTATTCGAAGCCGAAGCGGAGATGCTGACCTGCGCCGATACGCTTTGAACAGTCACAAGCAGGAGGGAGATAATTCCGATTTTTCTCATAATTCTCTCTGTCGTACATTTGTACATTGTTAAACAATTGAATTAATTTTATAGTATCAAGCATGGATCAAGACAGACTCTCTGTTGGTTTTAGAAACCGTTAAAAACGTTCCGTCCCCATGCTTTACATCTGAAAACCGGACAGTTCGTTAGGCCATGTAGAGCCCGTGTTCGCGACGATGGTTTACAAGATGTAGTTTTCACTTAAATTCTTTCAGTTATGGTTTACATCGGTATCGACATTAGCAAGAACAATTTCGTTGTGGCTTATCCGTCAACGAACGGCTACAGTACCAAGACTTTCCCGAACTCTACCGCAGGAGTTCGCACGTTCATTGCTACGCTTTCTGTTGCTGAGCACCACTGCGTCATGGAAGCCACCGGTAATTACTGTTTTCTACTGCTGTACCTGCTGCATCAGAGCAGTATTGCCGTTAGTCTGGTCAATCCCAAGCAGATCAAGCATTTTGCCCGGATGATGATGGCCGTTACCAAGACTGACGAGAAAGACGCCTGCATGATCGCCATGTACGGGGAGAAGATGAACCCACCCATCTACAAAATGCCCTCGCAATCTATCATTCTGCTTAAACAGAAGAAGACCGTTATTCGTCAACTGCGTAAACAACTTGTTGCGTCAAAGAACCTGCGTGGATCGCTCATCGTACTGCCTTATCGGGACAAAGCCTGTGTGCGGACACTGGACAAGACCATTGATTTTCTGACCAAGCAGATCGAGCAACTCGAAGCAGAACTGGCAGACATAGCATCATCCGAGTTCGACAAGCAACTCAAAGCTCTGACATCCATCAAAGGGATAGGTATTACGCTCGCTACGGCACTGATCCTTACCACCGGAGGGTTTACATACTTCGACAATGCAAAGCAACTCTCACGCTTCATCGGAATATGTCCCACCTACCAACAATCCGGAACATCCGTAAACATCAAAGGGCATATAAACCGGAATGGCGATGAACACTTGCGATCTTTACTTTATGTCGCCTCGTGGATAGCCCTGCGTTATAATGCCTCTTGTCGTGAGTGTTACTTACGATTGAAAGCAAACGGTAAACCTTCCAAAGTCGCTCTAATCGCGGTGGCCAATAAGCTCGTCAGACAAGCTTTTGCTATTGCAACTACCGACTCAACATATATTGACGGGTTTATCTCGACTAAAAAATAATCTCTCGTTCATTTTTTTACCTTTTTATTTGCTTTTTAATACAGTTCGTTTTATTTCTCAAAAATACGGAAAACCGAGCGCAGAAGCAAACGCAGGCAGCATTTTGCCGAGGCACAGCATCCGAACCAAGGTAAAGCCAAAGATACGAAAAGTCGAATGCAGAAGCAAGCGTCAGCTTGATTATGCCGAGACGGAGTATCTAAGACGCAGTCAAAGATACGAAAAGTCGAGCGCAGAAGCAAGCGTCAGCTTGATTATGCCGAGACAGAAGTATCTAAGACGAAGTCAAAGGTACGAAAATTCCCGTTTCCCGCGTCGATTTGCGGGGAAATTCGTACCTTTGGTAGAAAACACGCGACGAATGTGAGAGCGAAAATACTGAACGCCAGCGCCGGATCGGGCAAAACCTACCAACTGGCCTACAAATACGTGCACGACGTCATCGAACGTCCCGAAAGTTACAGCGCGATTCTGGCGGTCACCTTCACCAACAAGGCGACCGAGGAGATGAAGACGCGCATCCTGAAGGAGATCAACACGCTGGCGTCGGGGCAGCGGAGCGGATACATGAGCCTGCTGCGGCGCGAGACGGGGCTCGACGAGACCGAAATCCGCCGCCGCGCCCGCACGGCCCGCACGCGCATTCTGCACAACTATTCGCGTTTTACGGTACTCACGATCGACCGCTTTTTCCAACGCATCCTGCGGGCCTTCATCAAGGAGCTGGGCATCGACCTGAACTACAACATCGAGTTGGAGACCGCATCGATACTGACCAAGAGCGCCGACGCACTCGTCGAACAGATCACCTCCGACCCGGAGCTGCAACGCTGGCTGACCGATTTCGTACAGGAGCGCATCGACGACGGCGCCAAGTGGGACATCCGCGACGGCATCCTCGCGCTGGGCGACGAGTTGTTCAAGGAGCGCAACCGCGACGCACTGGCCGCAGCCGGCGACAAGGAGACGCTCGTGCGGCTAGTGAACGAGGCCACGACCCGAAGCGCCGCTTCAAAACGACATTTCCAAGCGATTGGTAAACAGGCGGTCGAACGAATGAATCAGACAGGCGTCACTCCCGAAAGTTTCAAGGGCGGGCGCAACAGCTTCGCCCAAATCTTCCGCAAGGTCGCCGCAGGCGAGATCGTCCCGCCGACGAAGACGGTACGCACCTGCTCACTGTCGACCGACGGCTGGTGCACGAAAACCGCACCGCCTGCGGTAGTCGCGGCCGCCGCACTGCTGCAACCCCTGCTCGCGGAGTTGTGCACGTTCTACGACGAACACGTCCGGCTGTGGAACACGGCGGAACTGCTGCGCGAAAATTACCGCAGTTTCGCACTGCTGACCGATCTCTACGCCAAGGTGCGCGAGTTGTGCGACGAGCAGAACGTGCTGTTCCTCTCCGAAACCAAGCAGATCCTCTCGAAATTCATCGGCCGCAACGACGCGCCGTTCATCTACGAAAAAGTCGGCAACCGCTTCGAGCGCTTCATGATCGACGAGTTCCAAGACACCTCGGTCAAGGAGTGGCAGAACTTCCTGCCGCTGCTGCACAACGCCATGGCGCAGAGCGAGCAGACGTCGGTGCTCCTGGTAGGCGACATCAAACAGTCGATCTACCGCTGGCGGGGCGGCGACTGGAAGATTCTCCACAGCGGCGCCGTCAAGGCGTTGGGGGCGGACAACGTCGAGGTGAAGCCGCTCGAAGAGAACTGGCGCAGCCTGCGCGGCATCGTCAATTTCAACAACCTGCTAATCGACCGAGTCGTGGAGACCGACAGCGCGGCCCTGTGCGGTACGCTCGACGAAGGTGTCGCGAAAGGCGCCATCGCCCAACCGCTCGCCGCGCAACTGGGACGTACGCTCGCCGAAGCCTACGCGTCGCACACACAGCGCCCCTGCAAACAGAGCCGCAACGAAGGGTACGTCCGCATCGAGACCTTCGCCGGGGATCCGCCGCTGATCGAACGGATCAAGGAGACGATCGACCGGGGGTTCCGTCCCAAGGAGATCGTCGTTCTCGTGCGGGGACGCAACGACGGCGCACGCGTGGCCGAACAGTTGCTCGATTTCAAACGGCGCAACGACGATCCGCGCTACCGGTTCGACATCATGACGCAGGAGGCACTCGTCATCGGCCGTGCTCCCGTGAGCGGCTTCGTCGCGGCGGCACTCCGCCTGGCGGTCGAACAGCAGGATTCGGTTCGCAAAGCCGTCTACAACCGCTACCTGGGACGGGCGTTCGACGCGCAGCTGCCGCCGGAGGAGGCCGATTTCCTGCGCACGATCCGCCTGCTGTCGCCCGAAGAGGCTTTCGAGAAACTGGTCATGCGCTACGGGCTCGACCGCCGGAGCGGCGAAACGGCCTATCTGCAAGCCATTCACGAACAGATCATCGGCTTCTCGACGGGGCGCGTGGCCGACATTCCGCTCTTCCTCGACTGGTGGGAGGAGCAGGGGGCCGCACGCTCGCTCAGCGTCGACGAGAGCGAATCGACGATCGAGATCATGACCGTCCACAAGGCCAAAGGACTCGAAAAGAAGGTGGTGCTGATCCCCTACTGCAACTGGCCGCTCGACCCCAAGACGGGCGGCGGCGCCAACAATGTCGTATGGGCCGCACCGCGCACCGAACAGGCGGAGACCGCGCCGCTGGCGGCGCTCGGCGAATTTCCGGTGCGCTACAAGCGGACGATGGGCGAATCGCTCTTTTCGGAAGCCTACTACCGCGAGTTGGTCTACACGCACGTCGACAATATCAACCTGCTCTACGTGGCGCTGACGCGCGCCGTCGAGGTGCTCTGCATCTTCATCCCGCAGTCGCAGCGGGGCGCCAACGTCGGGTCGCTGCTGCTGCAAAGTCTCGGACACGACGGCGACGTCGCACGGCTCGGCAGCACGACGGGCCGTTATACGGCCGGCGAGGCGGGCGAGACCTTCGAGTTCGGCGTCGCGGCCGCACCCGAACCCGAGGAAGAGCAGTCGGCGGAACGACCGCTGCACGTCGTTCTGGACGACTACCCTACGACCGTCCCCGACCTGCGGCTGCGGCTCCCGTCGGACCGTTATTTCGAGCAGGGCGAGGAGGTGGAACTCGCCCCGCGCAATCTCGGCATTCTGATGCACCGCGCCTTTGAGAATGCAACCACGCGCGAGGAGATCGACGACAACATCCGCCGTGCGGTCGCCGACGCCGCACTGTCGCCCACCGATGCCGAAGCGCTGGCAGGCGCGATCGGTCGCCAGTTCGACGATCCGCTCGTCGCCGGATGGTTCGACAGCGGATGGAACATCGTGCGCAACGAGAACGAGATCATCGTCCCCCACCACACCCGCATCCGGCGAACGCGCCGTGAGCAGACCGCCGAGCGGACGATCCGGCGGCCCGACCGCGTAATGGTGAAAGAGGGGCGCGCCGTGGTGGTCGACTACAAGTTCGGACTCCGCGAAAACCCCGACCACCGGCGGCAACTCGGCGAATACATCGAGCTGCTGCGCGAAATCGGATACACGCAGGTGGAAGGCTATCTGTGGTACGTGCGCATGGAACGGATCGTAAAGGTCGAAGAATACTGAATATAGGAAGCCCCGCTTAGATAGGCGGCGCCTCGGCAAATCCCAAATAAATTTGGTTCTGCGCTCGGCTTGCACGACTTTGCGGAGGACAAGCCTCCGCTTAGATAGGCGGCGCCTCGGCAAAACCCAAATAAATTTGGTTCTGCACTCGGCTTGCACTATCTTTGTATCCGATGAAACCGCCGTTTCTCGATATCATTCCGCACCGGTTCCGCCGGAGAAGTTTAGGGGTGACGCTCAGCGTCTTCACGCGCGCATTGCTCAACTTCGCGGGGCTGGCCGTGCTGATTCCCGTGCTCGTCATCATCCTCGACACGGAAGGCATCCGCTCCAACCGGTGGCTGGCGGCGCTCTACGACTTCGGCGGATTCACGAGCGACCGCACGTTCATCCTCACGGTATGCGCCTGTGTCGTGGCGGTGATCCTGTTCAAAAGCCTCGCCAATCTGGCCCTGTACAAAATCGAGCGCAACTTCATCTACGACCTCTATCGGGAACTTTCGCGCCGGCTTTACGTCGACTACCGCAACCGGGGGTTGGGATTCATCAAAAGCTCCAATTCGGCGGTTTTGGCGCGCAACGTCAATGTCGTGTGCCTCACCTTCGTCACGGGCGTGCTGATGCCCGTGGCCGCCATGGCCAGCGAAGCGGTGCTCTTCGCCCTGCTATTCGGGTCGCTGGCGATTTACAATCCGCTCGTAGCGCTGCTGACGCTCGCGATCTTCGTACCTTCCGTAGCGCTCTACTACTACCTGGTACGGCAACGCCTGAACCGCTACGGCGAGGAGGAGAACCGTGCGCAGCGGCGCAAGTCGCGCACCGTGATCGAGACCTTCCGCGGCTATGCCGACCTGGAAATCGCGGGCGCCTATCCCGCGATGCTGAGCGACTTCGACCGCTCGATGGATGAAATCATCCGCGTGCGGCAGCGCAACGCCACGATCGCCGCGCTTCCCCCGATGTTCACCGAAGTGGGACTGGCCGTCGGCATGGCCGTCCTCGTGGCGTTCTGCGCCGGAACGGACAACACGCAAATGAAACTGCTGTTCGGCATCTTCGCCGTCGCTGCATTGCGCATCATGCCCTCGGTGCGCAGCATCATGGGGGCGTGGACGTCGCTGCGTTACAACCGTTACACGATCGACGTGCTGCGCGACGCACGGCTCTACGATACGCCCGCAGGGATCGACACGACACAGGAACGGATGCCATTCGAGCGGGAAATCCGAATCGAAGGGCTTTCGTTCCACTTCGACGACGCACCCGACCGCGACATACTGCACGATCTGTCGCTCACGATCCGCAAGGGCGAGCGCATCGGCATACGGGGTGCGTCGGGCGTGGGAAAGACGACGCTGTTCAACATCCTGCTGGGCTTCTACCGCCCCACGGCGGGCCGCATCACCATCGACGGCCGGCCGCTCGACGAAACGAATCTCCGCAAATGGCAGAACACCATCGGATACGTTTCGCAGAGCGTCTTCATCGCCGACAGTTCCTTCATGCAGAACGTGGCGCTGGGCTGCGACCCCGACCGGATCGACCGCCGACGTGCGGCGCAGGCATTGGAAACGGCCAAACTCAAAGAGTTCATCGACACGCTGCCGCAGGGAATGGAGACCCCGATCGGCGAATGCGGCTGCCGGCTCTCGGGCGGGCAACGCCAGCGGCTCGGCATCGCCCGCGCACTCTACAAGCAGGCCGATATCCTCTTTTTCGACGAAGCGACCTCGGCGCTCGACAACCGCACCGAGGAGCGGATCAACCGCGCTATCGAGGAGTTGTCGAAGGCCAACCGCGAGTTGACGATCATCGTCGTCGCCCACCGCGAAAGTTCGTTGGACTATTGCGACCGCATCATCACCCTGGGAGAAAAAACAGCATAGATATGGACTATCTCGTAGCACAAGACCTGATCCGCAGCGAACACCTCGACCTCGTGCGCGAAGGCGGGCTGAACGGATTCAAGCCCTTCGAAACGACCTGCGGCGCGGCAACCGAGCCGCTTATAAGGCTGTCGCCGGCAGAACCGCTGACGCTCGACGACTTCGCCGGCTACCGCGAACTCGACCGATTCGATTTCGACGAGGCGGTCGCCGACTGCCACTTCGGGCGTTACGACGGCGGCCGGCTCTTCTACATGACCGCACCCGGGCAACGACCGGTGCTCTTCGCCAAAGCCGACGGCGACCCGCTCGTGCGGAGCAACGTCGCAGCCGACGGCCGCCCCGACCCCTCGCTGCTGCGATTCGGGCTGTGGATGAGCTTCGGCATCGCCCACAACCCGCACAGCATCGCCATCCACTCGTCGGTGATCGTCCACTCGGGCCGCGCCGTTCTCTTCCTGGGTGAGTCGGGAACCGGGAAGAGCACCCATACGCGCCTGTGGCGCGAACACATTCCCGGTGCGCAACTGCTCAACGACGACTCGCCGATCGTGCGCGTCGTCGAAGGCGTGCCGACCGTCTTCGGGTCGCCGTGGAGCGGGAAAACACCCTGTTACCGCAACGAGAGCTACCCCATCGCCGCATTCGTGCGATTGGCCCAGGCTCCGCACAACCGGATCGCCCGACTGCCGGTCGTCCGGGCGATCGGCGCGCTGCTCCCCTCGTGCCCGCCGGCATTCGCCTACGACGCACAGTTGCAGGACAACATCTGCGACACGCTCTCGCAACTGATCGCCCGCGTGCCGGTCTACCAGTTGGAGTGCCTGCCCGACGCCGACGCCGCACGGCTCTCGTTCGAAACGACGATCGCCGACCGATGAAACGCACCGTTCCCAACCGTATGCTCTTTGCGGAAACCCGCGACCAGCTGCTCGCGGGACGCGAAGTCGTCGTCCGCGTATTGGGCCAGAGTATGCTGCCCTTCTTCCGAAGCGGCAGCCGCATCACGCTTCGCCCCCTGCGCGAAGGCGATCTGCGGCGCGGACACGTGGTGCTGGGCGAAACCGACAACGGCCATTTCGTCGTCCACCGCATCCTCACGGTCGGCGACGAGCGCGTGACCCTGCTGGGCGACGGCAACACCGTAGGGACCGAGACGATACCCCGCGAGCGAATCTACGGCATCGTCGACTGCGGACGGCTGCACCTCTGGCTGGCCGAGCGGTGGATGCGCCTCCGCCCGCTGCGCCGTTATCCGCTGGCGATCCTGCGCCGCATCTGCCGCAAATAAAAAGCGGAACCGATTGTCGTCGGCCCCGCTTCTCTCTTACTCTTCGTCGGCGAACATCGGATCCCACGCCGGCAGGCGGACAGGCTTCTGTTTCAGGACGTCGAGCACGCGCTGCGGCACGTATTTTCGCTCGACCACCAGGCGGAACATATATTCATCGAACCAGCGGTCGGTCATGATCAGATGCCCCTTGTAACCGCTCGACGGCCCCCAGCTGTTCTCCACCATCCACTTCTTCGGCCGCCCGTCGGCATCGAGGTCGACGGCCACAAGCGTCATGGCATGGCTCGATCCGCTGGCGAAACTCTCCACGCGACGGCGTTTGTCCATGCCGAAGGTGGTGCCCATGAGCGATTCGTAGTCGAAATTATCTACGTCAAGCAGGCCGCGCCCCGAGTCGAGGAACTTGCCTACGTCGCACGAGAAATACATCATCGTGCTGTCGCGAATCGACGCAACGGCCATCCGCTTGATCTCCTCGACCGGCAGGTTCACATAGGTCCAGTTGCGGCCGTCGTAGACATGACGGTCGTAGTCGATTTCATAGCACTCGTAATAGTCGCGCGTGGGATCGTTCATCAGCATGACATAGTTGCCCGTGAGATCGTCGGCGACATAGGTTTCGAAAAACGACCTCGGCGTGTATTCGCGCGTATCGACCGGACGCCCCTCGGCATCGCGCCGCGTCCACGTGAAGCGCACGGGCGGCTCGCCCAGATTGAGCACGAGCATCCGGTAGATCACCCCCAGCATCTCCGTCTTGCGGCTTTCGAGTTCGGCCTTCTCCGCACCGTCGCGGGCGGCTTCACGCAACGAAAGCCCGTATTCGCGCAATTTGAGTTTCAGCAAGGAGGCCATCTGGGCGGTATGCTCGCTGCTGTACGTTTCGGGCATCGCCTCCTTAGGCACCAGCCCGTACTTGCTCACGATATCCGCAACCCCGGTAAACTGGCCGCCGTCGCTGAGCGGGTTCTTGAACAGCCACTCGACCGTCCGATCCTCACGCGGTGCGTCGCGGGTATCGATAACCCCTTGCAGGAAGAGGTTCGCCTTCTCCAGCTGATCCCAGAAAAAACAGTAGTTCTGCGAAAACTCGAAGGCCCCCAGTCCGTAGCGCGCAATCATGCGGGCGCGCAACACGTTCAGACCTGAGAAGAGCCAGCAACGGCCCGACTGCTGCTGGTCGGTGACGCCTTTCGACGGTACCCTATGCGAAAAATAGGTGTCGATTTCGCCCTGATTCGGCTGGTTGACGACCAGCTTGCGAATATCGTTGTTGCAGATCGCATTGCGCAGCGCGCGGTCGGCAGGCGTATCCTCGTAGGAAGCACGTATCCGCAGCAACATCCCGTCGCTGATCCCGCCGTCGTTTTGCGCCCCGAGGGGCAACAGGGACGATACGGCAAAGGCCCCGATAAGTACGATTCGTTTCATAATTCGGTCTCGATCCGGTTTTTACGAACCGAAGTGATACAAACGGTTCTCGGTTCGACAAAGATAGTGCAAGCCGAGGGCAAAAACAAACTCGTTTGCATTTTGCCGAGGCGCAGCCTATCTAAGCGGGGCTTGTCCCCGCAAAGTCGTGCAAGCCGAGGGCAGATCCAAATTTATTTGGGATCTGCCGAGGTGCAGCCTATCCAAGCGGAAGATTGTTATCTCCCCGTACAGAACGAAAGCACAGAAGTACCGCAACGGCCACTCTCCCCGACCGATAACACAGAAAGAATCCCGCGACCCCGCCCCGGTCGATTCGGAAAACAATACCCGCACCGTATAAAAGGCCGTAACACCATATACCGCCGCTGCCGCAGCACGGATACACGAAAACGGCCGATCCTTCACCGGATCGGCCGTCATTCTCGGAAAAAGAATCGTTTACGATTCGAGCGCGAAGCGCTTGTAAGCGACAACGGTAGCCTCCTTGTCCGCTTCGTGGATATACTGGGCGATGGTCTTCTTTTCACCGACCAACTCCTGATTCAGCAGTGTGTTCTCCTCGAAGAACTTGCGCATCTTGCCTTCGGCGATCTTTTCGAGAATGGCCTCGGGCTTGCCTGCGTTCTTCGGATCCTGCTTCATCGCCTCGATGGCGATCTGGCGCTCATGCGCGACTACGTCGGCCGGGCAATCGGCCACGTCGATCGCGATGGGAGCCATCGCCGTAGCCTGCATGGCTACCGCATGGGCCACCTCCTCCGGAACGACCTTGTTGAAGCCCAGAATCGTACCCAGCTTCTTGTTGAAGTGAACGTATGAGTGGCAATAGGGAGCCTCGATACGGGCGTAATAGGCCATTTCGACCTTCTCGCCGGTCTGTCCCGATTTCTCGGTCACCATCTCTTCGACGGTGCGTCCCTCTGCGTTCTTCACGGCCATCAGCGTATCCTTGTCGACAGCATCGGCGGCAACGGCGATATCGATCATCGCATTGGCCGAAGCAGCGAACTCGGCGTTCTGAGCAACGAAGTCGGTCTCGCAGGCGAGACACAGCATGTAGGCTTTCGTGCCCACGATGCGCGTTACGACGACACCCTCCGAAGCGTTGCGCTCGGCACGTTTGGCAACGACCAGCTTACCCTTCTCACGGATGATGTCCTGAGCGCGCGCAAAATCGCCTTCGGCCTCCATGAGTGCATTCTTGCAATCCATCATGCCGGCACCGGTCATCTTGCGGAGCTTCATTACATCAGCAGCTTTGATTTCCATAATTATCCTTTCTTTAATAAAGTGTGGTTACTGTATTCATCGGGCATTACTCGGCCTGCGCCTCGGCGGCAGCCTCGACCTTCTCGGCCGCTGCTTCGACGACCTCGGCAGCGGCGGTTGCAGCCTGCTCGGTGGCAGCCACGACCTCTGCTACGGCAGCCTCTTCGGCGTCGATCGTAGCCTTGACGGCCTTCTTGATGCGGGGTTTGCCCTCCTTCTTGGGTGCACCCTCCTCTTCGGAGACGATACCCTCCTGCGCCTCCTTCTCCTTTTCGAGACGGCGCTCCTCCGTACCCTCGGCCACAGCGGCGCAGATGGCGGTCAGAATCACGGCGATTGAATTCGACGCATCGTCATTTGCAGGAATAACGTAATCGATGTCGGTTGGATCACAACAAGTATCTACTATTGCAAATACGGGGATATTCAATCGTTTGGCCTCTTTGACCGCATTGGACTCCTTCATCACGTCGACCACGAACAGGGCCGCCGGAAGACGGGTCAGGTCGGCGATGGAGCCGAGGTTCTTCTCCAATTTCGCACGCTGACGCTCGATCTGAAGCTTCTCGCGCTTGGAGAAATTGTTGAATGTGCCGTCGGCGGTCATCTTGTCGATGGTCGCCATCTTCTTGACGGCTTTGCGTATCGTGGGGAAATTGGTAAGCATACCGCCAGCCCAACGTTCGGTAACGTAGGGCATACCGATAGCCGCCACCTTTTCGGCAACAATATCCTTGGCTTGTTTCTTGGTGGCTACGAACAGCACGCGGCGACCGCTCTTGGCGATCTGTTTGATAGCCGCAGCGGCCTCATCGATCTTGATCACGGTCTTGTGCAGGTCGATGATGTGAATGCCGTTCTTCTCCATGAAGATGTAGGGAGCCATTTTGGGGTTCCACTTACGCTTCAGGTGACCAAAGTGTGCGCCGGCCTCCAACAATGTATTAAAATCTGTACGTGACATTTCAATTCGTCTTTTTTAATTTTAATTCTCTTTGTATCAACTCCCCGGTAGTGGCACAAGCCAATCCGCGAAGTTTTCCGCGACGGGGCAATCTGCAAGTAGACATATAATAATATGTGGTCTTGCGGATTTGGAACCCGCGTCGTGCATGCCGAAAATCCGTCCGGTAAGGATTAACGCTTACTGAACTGGAACTTGCGACGTGCGCCCGGCTGTCCCGGCTTCTTACGCTCAACCTCACGCGGGTCACGGGTGAGGAATCCGGCCTTTTTCAGTACCGGACGCATCTCCGCGTCGATCTCGCACAATGCGCGTGCGATACCCAGACGAGCGGCCTCGGCCTGTCCCTTGATCCCGCCGCCATCGAGGTTGATGACGATGTCGTAGTTTTCGACGGTGTTGGTGGCCAGCAGGGGCTGCTTCACCTGAAATTGCAGGATATCGAGCGGGAAGTATGTTTCGAGCGCCTTACGGTTGATTGTAATCTGACCTTTGCCCGGCTTTACGAAAACGCGGGCGACAGCGGCTTTACGTCGGCCTACGGTGTTTACAATTTCCATACTCTTCTTACTTAATCTCGTTCAACTTAATTGCTTTGGGGTTCTGCGCGGCATGGGGATGCTCCGCACCGGCATACACCTTGAGGTTCTTGAAGATAGCCTCGCCCAGACGGGTTTTGGGAAGCATACCGCGAACGGCCTCTTCGATCACGAACTCAGGCTTCTTCTTCAGGTAGTCCTGAGCGGTCGCGAAACGCTGGCCGCCGGGATAACCCGTGTGTCGTACATAGACCTTTTCGGTCAGTTTGTCGCCCGTGAGCTTCACTTTCTCCGCATTGACGACGATGACGTAGTCACCGCAATCGACGTGGGGTGTGTAGCCGGGCTTGTTCTTGCCGCGGAGGATCTTGGCGATCTGCGAAGCAAGACGTCCCAACACCTCGTTCGTCGCATCTATCACCACCCACTCCTTGGTGACGGTAGCTGCATTCGCCGAGATTGTTTTGTAGCTTAATGAATCCACTTTGTTTACGTTTAATTAATACTTGTTGTTAAATTGATCCAATTCCCGCTTTTACGGGTGCGCAAAGTTAGTAATAATTTTCCAAAACGACAACATCGGTCTAAAAATAAACGGATTTATCCGCTTCGGGTCTGCAATTTCGGGAAGCGCTCTGCAAAAGACACCGCACAGCGGCTTCCGCCGGAGCTCCGCCACGCACGACGGACGGAACCGCCGCAGGCCGGAAATCCCCGCACCTCGAACGGCCGAAAACAGCGCATCCGCCCCGTTCAGGAGGCGGATGCGCCGGCGATCATTTCGGCTGCGGCTGCCGTGCGTCATTCCGCCTTTCCCCCGAAATAGAGGTCGAGCAGCCGCTTGGCGGCGATGAACGAACTGATCTTGTCGTCGAGCACCTGTCCTTCGAGCACGGAGATCTCGGCCTCGATGCGCGGGTCACGGTAGAAACTGTTTTTCAGCGTTTCGTCGATCGTCTCGTACATCCAGTACTTGTTTTGCCGATTGCGGTTGTGCCGGAAAAAACCGTTGCCCTGCGTATGGTCCAGAAACTCCTCGACACCCTTCCATACCTCTTCGAGTCCCGCGCCCGAAACGGCCGAACAGGTATAGACCCGGGGACGCCACTCCGACTCGGGAAGCGGGAAGAGTTGCAGCGCACTCTGAAACTGCGTCTTCGCCAGCTCGGCCTTGTGGATATTCTCGCCGTCGGCTTTGGTAATCACCATGAGGTCGGCCATCTCCATGATCCCGCGCTTGATGCCCTGCAACTCGTCGCCGGCGCCCGAAATCTGCAACAGCATGAACAGATCGACCATCGAATGCACGGCCGTTTCCGACTGGCCCACGCCCACCGTCTCGATGAAGATCACGTCGAAGCCCGCCGCCTCGCACAACACGATCGTCTCGCGCGTCTTGCGCGCCACGCCGCCCAGCGAACCGGCCGACGGCGAGGGACGGATGAAGACGTCGGGGTTGGCCGAGATGCTCTCCATACGCGTCTTATCACCCAAGATCGAACCGCCGCTGCGTTCCGAACTGGGATCGATAGCCAGCACGGCCAGCTTGTGGCGCAGCGAGGTGACCATGTTGCCGATCGCCTCGATGAAGGTCGACTTACCCGCGCCCGGCACGCCGGTGATGCCGATGCGCACCGACCGGCCGGCATGGGGCAGGCAGCGTTCGATGATCTCCTGCGCCTGCGCATAATGATCGGGGTTGCTGCTTTCGATGAGCGTGATGGCCTGCGACAGCGTAGTAATGTTACCCTCCAGAATGCCCTTCACATACTCCTCGGTCGAGAGACGGTGTTTCTTCTTACGAACGAAATACGGGTTGACGATCGGCTGATCGGCGACGCCTTCCGTTACGGAAAGGGCCGAATCGTGATGATGGTCGACATACTCTTTTTCGTAGTGATCTATTTTCGTGAAACTCATGTTATTTTAAAGGTTTGAATCAAGTATCGCTTCGGTCAGTTGACGCGGATTTCCCATCCACAGCGCACGGCCTTTGGCCGAAACCAGCACCCCGAAAGGCAGGTATTGGACGTCGTAGGCGGCGAAACTGCGGCCGCTGTCGTCGAAAGCCACCGTCAGATTGCCCTCGGCATACGGGCGGACGATCCCGCCGACGGCCTCCGGACTCTCCCTGACGACGACCACGACGTTGACCCGATCGCCGAACTTCCGCCCCAACTCCTGCAAATGCGCGAGCGATTCGACGGCCGGCCGGCTCGTGGAGTGGAAAAAGACGAGCAAAAAAGTCCTCCCCGGTACAGGCATACGATCGTCCAGCCACGATTTGACTTTCAAATCGGGCGTCTTTTCACCCAATGCGACATTCTGCGATGCGGCGCCCAGCGTCCACGACAGCAGAAACAATGCGAGGAAAATACGTTTCATAGCCGTTGTTTTGCAGCGAAGATAACGATTTTTTGCCTTTCGCGCTAATTTTTCACGGGGTTTTCGGCCCGAAGTCTGTCTACGGCAGCGAAGCGGTACGGGCCAAAGCGGGTTCCGACAGAGGAAAAGGCCGTCCCGAATAGCGGTAAAGGCCGTTCATGTAAGATTTTTCGAAGATATTTCGTTCAAATAATTATGTTTTTTAAAATATTAGGATTACTTTTGTGTGCGTCAAAAACGGACGCGGGCAAGATTTCAAATTCTAACAACCTAAATAAAAATTATTTGTTATGGAAGTATCTCACATTGAGCATCTTGGCATTGCAGTGAAGAGCCTCGATGAAGCGATTCCCTACTGGGAGAACGTACTGGGCCTGAAATGTTACGCGATCGAGGAAGTGCCCGACCAGAAGGTGCGCACGGCCTTCTTCAAACTGGGCCAGACCAAGATCGAACTGCTCGAACCGACGTCGGAGGATTCGACGATCGCAGGGTTCATCGAGAAGCGCGGCATCGGCATCCACCACATGGCACTCGCCGTCAAGAACATCGAGGAGCAGCTGGCCGACGCCGAAGCCAAGGGCATCCGCCTGATCGACAAGACCCCGCGCAAGGGCGCCGAAGGCATGACCATCGCGTTCCTGCACCCGAAATCGACGCAGGGCATCCTGACCGAACTTTGCGAGGACAAGAACAACTAATCAAATCATACGACAATCATGAGTGAAATTCAGAACAAGATAAACACGCTCATCGAAAACCGCGAGAAAGCCCGCATGGGCGGCGGTCAGAAACGGATCGACGCACAGCACGGCAAGGGCAAGTACACGGCCCGCGAGCGTATCCAGATGTTGCTCGACGAGGGATCGTTCGAAGAGTTCGACATGTTCGTCACGCACCGCTGCTACGACTTCGGCATGGACAAGAGCCATACCTTCGGCGACGGCGTGGTGACGGGCTACGGCACGATCGGCGGCCGTCTGGTCTACGTCTTCGCACAGGACTTCACGGTGACGGCCGGTTCGCTGTCGCTGTCGATGTCGGACAAGATCTGCAAGGTCATGGACATGGCCATGCGCAACGGCGCGCCCTGCATCGGCCTGAACGATTCGGGCGGCGCCCGAATCCAGGAGGGAATCAACGCGCTGGCCGGCTATGCCAACATCTTCCAGCGCAACGTGATGGCATCGGGCGTCATTCCCCAGATTTCGGCCATCTTCGGCCCCTGCGCGGGCGGTGCGGTCTATTCGCCGGCACTGACCGACTTCATCATCATGAAGAAGGAGACCTCGAACATGTTCCTCACCGGCCCGAAGGTCGTCAAGACCGTCACCGGCGAAGACGTCACGCAGGAGCAGTTGGGTGGCGCCATGATGCACACGACCAAGTCGGGCGTGGCGCAGTTCGCCGTCGACACCGAGGAGGAGGGCATCGAAATGATCAAGAAACTGCTCTCCTACATGCCGCAGAACAACATGGAGGATGCTCCGCTGGCCGTCTGCACCGACCGCATCGACCGCCTGGAAGACTCGCTCAACGAGATCATCCCCGACAACGCCAACAAGCCCTACGACATGGCTGAGGTCATCAAGGCCATCGTCGACAACGGCGAATACCTCGAATCGGCGGCGAGCTACGCGAAGAACGTCATCACCTGCTTCGCCCGTTTCAACGGCCAGTCGGTGGGCATCATCGCCAACCAGCCGAAGTTCATGGCCGGCGTGCTGGACATCAACGCCAGCCGCAAGGCGGCGCGGTTCGTGCGTTTCTGCGACGCCTTCAACATTCCGCTGGTCACGCTGGTAGACGTTCCGGGCTTCCTGCCGGGCACGACGCAGGAGTACGGCGGCGTCATCACCCACGGCGCGAAGCTGCTCTTCGCCTACTGCGAAGCGACGGTGCCGAAGATCACCGTCACGCTGCGCAAGGCCTACGGCGGCGCCTACATCGTCATGTCGTCGAAGCACATCCGCGGCGACATCAACTACGCATGGCCGACAGCCGAAATCGCCGTAATGGGCGCCAGCGGAGCCGTAGGCGTGCTTCACGCCAAGGAGGTGGCCGCGATCGAGAATCCCGAAGAGCGCGCCAAGTTCGTGGCCGAGAAGGAGCAGGAGTACAACGACAAGTTCTCGAACCCCTACAACGCCGCACGCTACGGTTACATCGACGACGTGATCGAACCGCGCAACACCCGCTTCCGGATCATCCGCGCCCTGCAAGCGCTTTCGACCAAGCGTTTGCAGAATCCGCCGAAGAAACACTCGAATATTCCCCTCTAACAATTGCACGCTATGACAATATTATCAGCAATCGATTGGGGATGGCCCGAGATGCTGTGGACGACGCTCATCAGCATCTGTCTGGTATTCGGCATTCTCGTGCTGCTGGTGTGGATCATGAAACTTTTCGGAATGATCTTCGTCAGCCGCCGCAAGGCGGCCGCGGCCGCGACTCAGAGCGGCAAACCCGTCGAGCAGGGCCAACTGCACGAAGAGGAGATCGCGGCCATCGCCACCGCACTCAAAATCTTCAACAGCGATCGGCACGACCGTGAGTCGGATGTGCTGACGATCATGAGTATCAAGCGCGCTTATTCGCCCTGGAACTCGAAAATTCATGGGCTAACCCAGATGCCCGACAAAAAATAAGTATTGGAACAATGAAAGATTACGCATTGAAAATCAACGGACATAATTACGACGTGCGCATTGACGACGTAAACGAATCCTCGACCCTGGCACACGTGGTGGTCAACGGCACGGCCTACGAGGTCGAGATCGCAGGCGCCAAAGGAGCCGCGACGAAACGTCCTCAGGTAGCTCCCGCCCCCCGCGAAGCCGACAGCGCGAAAATCACCCCCGCCACGGCGGCTCCCGCTCCCCGTATCGCGCCGGTAGCCCCCTCGACGGGTTACACGATCAAGTGTCCTCTGCCGGGTACCGTGCTCTCGATCAACGTCAAGGTCGGCGATACGATCGCTACCGGTCAGACGCTCGTGATCCTCGAAGCCATGAAAATGGAGAACAACATCGACGCCGACCGCGCCGGCGTCGTCAAGCAGATCTTCGTCCAGCAGGGCGCTACGGTCATGGAGGGCGATAACCTGATTCTCATCGAGTAGGCTTATGTGGACACTGCTGAGTTCAAGTTCCGACTTCGTCGGGGAGAGCCTGATCCGATTCGGCGAATCGACCGGTCTGGCCGGTTTTTTCAGCGCCATGGGTTGGGGAAACATTGTGATGATCGGCATCGCCTTCTTCCTGCTCTATCTGGCTATCCGGCATAAGTTCGAGCCGCTGCTGCTGCTGACCATCGCATTCGGCATGCTGCTGACGAACCTGCCCGGCGCCAATCTCTACCACACCGAGCTCTTCGCCGGAGGGCATGTCCATTGGGACATCTTCGTCGCGAAGGCGGGCTTGCTGGACTACCTTTACCTGGGCGTCAAGCTGGGCATCTACCCCTGCCTGATCTTTCTGGGCGTAGGCGCCATGACCGATTTCGGTCCGCTGATCGCCAATCCCAAGAGTTTCCTGCTGGGCGCTGCGGCGCAAATCGGCATCTTCGTGACGTTCCTCGGCGCCTATGCGATCGGATTCTCGCCCGAACAGAGCGGTTCGATCGGCATCATCGGCGGTGCGGACGGCCCCACGGCCATCTACCTCACCTCGATGCTGGCCCCCGAACTACTGGGCCCGATCGCCGTAGCCGCCTACTCCTACATGGCGCTCGTGCCGGTCATCCAGCCGCCCATCATGCGGCTGCTCACCAACAAGCACGAACGTGCGATCCGTATGCGCACGCTGCGTCCGGTATCGAAAACCGAGCGTATCCTCTTCCCGATCATCATCTCGGTCGTCATCGCCCTGCTGCTGCCGAGCGCAATGCCGCTCGTGGGCTGTCTGATGCTGGGTAACCTGATGAAGGAGTGCGGCGTGGTGGATCGCCTGAGCAAAACGGTGCAGAACGAACTGATGAACATCGTGGTGATCTTCCTCGGCCTGACCGTCGGCGCCACGGCGACCGCCGAAGCGTTCCTGAATTTCCGCACGCTGGGCATCCTCGTGCTGGGCGTCATCGCCTTCTGCTTGGGAACCGCCGGCGGCGTGCTGCTGGCCAAGTTCATGAACCTGTTCAGCAAAGAGGAGAACAAGATCAACCCGCTGATCGGTTCGGCCGGCGTGTCGGCCGTACCGATGGCCGCCCGCGTGTCGCAGATCGAAGGACAGCGCGAAAATCCGGGCAACTACCTGCTGATGCACGCCATGGGTCCCAACGTGGCCGGCGTGGTCGGTTCGGCCGTCGCCGCAGGTATCCTGCTGTCGTTCCTCAGCTAAGGATAACACCCCGAAAAGAGAGGAGCGCGGATTTCGAAATCCACGCTCCTCTCTTTTTATTCCGGCTGCGACTCCCTGCGCAACCGTTCGGCCAGTTCGGGCATCCCGACGGCCGCCCGCTCGCGCAGATGCGTCAGCGGATTACGGATCGTCCGCACGTCGGGAGCGCCAGGGTCGACCAGATAGATCGGCACCCCGGGACGGACGTAATGCACCAGCGAAGCCGCCGGATAGACCGCCAGCGACGTTCCGACGACGATCAACACGTCGGCCGCCGCCGCAATCCGCACCGCATGGTCGAACTGGGGAACCGCCTCGCCGAAAAAGACGATATGCGGACGCAACAGCGCCCCGTCGGGGGCCGTGGCATCCAACGGCTGTTCCCACCCTTCGATCGGAACGATCAACGCGGGATCGCGTGAGGAGCGGAGTTTCCGCAGTTCGCCGTGCAGATGCGTCACACGGGTCGAACCGGCGCGTTCGTGCAGGTCGTCTACATTCTGGGTGATGACCTCGACGTCGAAATCCGCCTCCAATCCCGCGATGGCCAAATGAGCCGCATTGGGACGGGCCGCCAGCATCTCGCGGCGGCGTTTGTTGTAAAATTCGATTACCAGCCGGCGATTGCGCGCCAGCGCCTCGGGCGTACAGACATCCTCGATCCGATAATCGGCCCACAATCCGTCGGCATCGCGGAAGGTGGACAGTCCGCTGTCGGCACTCACGCCGGCTCCGGTAAAGACTACGACTTTTTTCATCTCGAATGATCGATTCGGCGGCATCCGCCGCATTCCGTCCATAAAGGTAGAAAAAACGGAGCAATTATCCAATATTGCGGAACGGACAAAAAAGTGTCCGGCCAAAACCGGACACCTCGGGACGAATGGCCGAGCTGAAGACCGCGCAACCAATTCGATCAGTGCGTGAAGACACGCCCCTTCTGCTTGACCTTGGCTTCGTAATCCAGACGCGACTGCGTGGGATATTTCAGCTTTTCGAAGCCGGCGACGGCGTTGCCGATGTCGCTCAGCAGCATGTCGGCCATATCGCGCGACATTCCCTGACGAACGACCACGCGCATGACGACCAGCGAATCGATGTTCTTCGGCATCGTGTAGGCGGGAACCATCCAGCCGCTCTGTTGGAGTACGGCCTGCAAATCGTAGAGCGTCCATTTGGCCGTCTTGTCGTACTCGGGATTCATGTACCAGATGAAGAGCGGATTTTGCAGCTCCTTCGAATAATTTTCGAAACACTTCATCTTGCCGATCTGTTCATGGCAGTAGCAGGCTACGTCCATCGAATTCTGCTGCACCTCCTTGTAACCGTCGAAGCCCAGGCGGATGAAGTTGTAGTACTGACCCAGAATCTGCGCCGCAGGACGCGAGAAGTTGAGCCCTACCTGCGTGATGTTGGCACCCAGATAGTTGACGCTGAACGACATCTCTTCGGGCAGATACTTCTTGTCCTTCCAGACGACCCAGCCCAGGCCCGGATAGACCAGTCCGTACTTGTGGCCCGACGTGGAGATCGACCACACCCATTTGAGGCGGAAGTCCCACTTCACCTCCGGATTGAGGAACGGCAGGATGAAACCTCCCGACGCCGCATCGACGTGGATCGGAATATCGTATCCCGTCTTCTTGTTGTAGGCGTCCAGCTCGCGGTCGAGCGCCTCGATGTCGTCGTTGAGTCCCGTCCACGTCACGCCGGCGATCGGCACGATACAAATGGTGTTCTCGTCGCACATCGCCAGAGCGTCCTTCGGATCGAGCGTCGGCTTTTCGAGCGTGAGGGGCACCGTGCGCATCTCGATCTGCCACAACTGGCAGAACTTCTCCCAGACCACCTGGAAGGCGGAGCTCATCACCAGATTGGGTTTGTCGAAGGGTTTGCCCTCAGCCTTGCGTTTCGCGCGCCAGCGCAGCCAGGCCGCGACGCCGCCCAGCATACAAGCCTCCGACGAGCCGATTCCCAGCGCGCCGGTCTTCCACTCGGCCTTTTCGGGCGAATTCCACATGTTGGCGATGATGTTGATGCACCGTCCGCACATCACCGCCACACGCGGATACTCGGTCTCGTCGATGTAGTTGACGTTGATCGCCTCGTTCATCAGGCGCGTAGCGTATTCGTCCATGTAGGTGGTGACGAAAGTCGCCAGATTCAGACGCGGCTGCGTCTGGGGATAGGTCTCGTCCTTCACCATTTGGTAGGCGATCTCAGGTGTGGTTTTGTGCTGCGGAATGTTCTGCGTCGGAGCGGGGGTGAGCATCTTTTCCGATCCGAAGACAGCCGTCGTAGCATTGGCCCGTGTCTCTTGTTTCGTGTTCATAGCGGTAATGTGTTTAAAAATTACAAGGTGCGTAAATCCATAAACTATGCCACTCGGAGGCCATTTCCGAAGACCGGAGGGACCTCGTCGCCGAAAACACCTCTCTTCGGCTGCACCTTAAACACTTCGCCCCGACAGAATCGAACATGCGTTTGCTTCTGCGCTCGACTTTTCGTACTTTGGCTTGCGCCGTAGATACTCCGTCTCGGCAGAAACAAACATGCGTTTGCTTCTGCGCTCGACTTTTCGTATCTTTGACTGCGCCGAAGATAGGTCGCTCCGCAAAAACGCAAATAAATCTGCCTTCGCATCCGGCTTATTCGTACCTTTGGCTAACGTTATGAACGAAACATTCTCTCTTTTCCTCTGGGCGATGACCGTACTCGCACTCGCGGTGTTCGTCGCACTCCATTTCGTCGAAGCGGGATACGGCTACCTCTTCAACCGAAAATTCGGGCCGGGCATCCCCAACCGTATCGGATGGATGGCGATGGAGTCGCCCGTCTTCATCGCCATGTGCATCCTGTGGCTCTGCTCCGACCGTGCACTCGAAGCGGGACCGCTGGCACTTTTCATCCTCTTCCAGAGCCATTACCTGCAACGGTCCTTCGTCTTCCCGCTGCTGATCCGCGGGAGGTCGCAGATGCCGCTGGGAATCGTTCTGATGGGGATGGTATTCAATACGCTCAACGCCCTGATGCAGGGCGGCTGGATCTTCTACGTCTCCCCCGCCGGCTACTACGACGGTTGGTTCGCACGTCCCTACATCTGGGTCGGCGGTGCGCTGTTCATCGCCGGCATGGTCATCAATCTCCGCTCCGACCGCATCATCCGCCACCTGCGCCGGCCGGGCGATACGCGCCACTACATCCCCTACGGCGGAATGTTCCGCTATGTCTCGTCGGCCAACTACTTCGGCGAACTGCTCGAATGGATCGGTTTCGCCGTCGCGTCGTGGTCATGGGCCGGCGCGGTATTCGTCGTCTGGACGTTCGCCAATCTGGCGCCGCGATCGGCCTCGCTCTACAAACGCTACGAGCAGGAGTTCGGCGAGGAGTTCACCTCGCTGCACCGCAAACGCATCCTTCCTTTCATCTATTGATTCCATGGAAAAAGAGTCGCTGTTGTTCACACCCTACAAATTAGGTCCCGTCACGCTGCGCAACCGCACGATCCGTTCGGCGGCATTCGAATCGATGGGCCGCGCCTACGGCCCCACCGAACAACTGAAAAACTACCACGTGAGCGTCGCCCGCGGCGGCGTGGGAATGACCACACTGGCCTACGCCGCCGTCTGTCGCAGCGGGCTGTCATTCGAAAAACAGCTGTGGCTGCGACCCGAAATCGTCCCGGGACTGCGCGACATCACCGAAGCCGTCCACCGCGAAGGAGCCGCCGCATCAATCCAGATCGGCCATTGCGGCAACATGACGCACTACACCACGGCCGGACAGATTCCGATCGGTGCATCGTCGGGCTTCAACCTCTATGCCTACACCCCCGTGCGCGCCATGCGGCGCGACGAAATCCGACAGGTGGCCGCCGACTTCGGCCGTGCGGTGGATACGGCGCACGAAGCGGGATTCGACTGCGTGGAAGTACACGCAGGCCACGGCTACCTCATCTCGCAGTTCCTCTCACCCTACACCAACCGCCGCCGCGACGAGTACGGCGGCTCGCTCCCGAATCGGATGCGCTTTCTCAGGATGTGTCTGGACGAAGTGATGGAAACGGCCGCCCGCCGGAACATGGCCGTACTGGTGAAACACAATATGGAGGACGGTTTCAAGGGCGGCATCGAAATCCCCGAAAGCCTCGAAATCGCCCGCGCGATCGAAACCTACGGCGTCGACGGCATCGTCCTCTCGTCGGGTTTCGTGAGCAAGGCGCCGATGGCCGTCATGCGGGGCATCATTCCGCTCTACACGATGAGTTACTACATGCAGTGGTGGCTGCGCATCTTCGTGCGGCTCTTCGGACGGTATATGATTAAACAATACCCTTTCGAAGAGTGCTTCTTCCTGGAAAACGCCAAAAAGTTCCGCGCCGAGCTGAAACTGCCGCTGGTCTACGTGGGCGGGCTGGTGAGCCGCGAAGGAATCGAACGTGCGCTCAACAGCGGGTTCGAACTGGTGCAGATGGCCCGCGCGCTGGTCAACGATCCGGCTTTCGTCGACAAACTGCGCGAGGGCGACCGCTCGACACGCAGCGCGTGCGACCATCGCAACTACTGCATCGCCCGCATGTATTCGCTCGACATGCAGTGCTGCAAACACTGCCCCGACCTGCCGCGCAAGATCCGCGAAGAACTGGCAAAACTCCCGTAACGATGAAAAAGCACACGATCGCAACCGATTCGAAGACGGCGCTCGTGACGGGCGCCGCCCACGGCATCGGCCGCTGCTATGCCGAACGGCTGGCGGCAGCAGGCTACCGGCTGATTCTCGTCGACCGCGACGGCGGCACGCTCGACACCGCACGGCAGGAGTTGGCGGCGGCGCACGGCGTCACGATCGATACCCTTGTCATGGACATGGCGCGCATGGAGGCGTCGGAGGAGCTGTACGCCGCCGTCGCACGGCTGGGCGCCGAGGTGGAGGTACTCGTCAACAACGCGGGCGTCTTCTCCTATCTCGACATCCTCGCCACCCCCGTCGAACGGATCGAACGGATGATCCTGCTGCACGACCTGACGCTCTCGAAAAACTGCCGCGCCTTCGGGGCCGACATGGCGCAGCGCGGCAGCGGATACATCCTAAACATGTCCTCCTACTCGGTCTGGATGCCCTTCCCGGGCATGGCGCTCTACACCGCCACCAAGGCCTACGTGCGCTGTTTCTCGAAAGCCTTCGCCAAAGAGGTCGCCGAGCGAGGCGTCCGCGTGACGGCCGTGTGTCCCGCCGGCGTGGCGACCGACCTCTACGGGCTCTCGCCCAAATGGCAGCATATCGGCCGGCGGCTGGGCGTGCTGATTTCACCCGACAGTTGTGCGCGGCGGGGGCTGCGCGCGCTATGGCGCGGCCGCCGCTGCATCGTCCCCGACTGGTGGAACCGCCTGTTCGTACCGCTGTTCTTCTACATGCCCGACTTCGTGACGCGCCGTATCCGCCGCTTCACGATCCGCTTCCAGCGTTGAACGGTCTCGGAGCGGGGCTTCGCCCGGCAGGAGTACGGAGCCGACGACGATAGGCGATTCCGTACCGCACGGCGGCGGCATCCGACCGGGAGAACGATTTTTCTTGCCGAAAAGTTTGTAATAACCAAAAAAGCGTGTATCTTTGCACACCGAAATCGATTGGGAAATTGGTTTCGAACGACCTCGGGGTGTGGCGCAGTCCGGTTAGCGCACCTGCTTTGGGAGCAGGGGGGCACAAGTTCGAATCTTGTTACCCCGACGATCAGAAAAAGGAAGTTCTTTCACGGGCGGAGTTCCCGTTCGATGCTTCGGCACGATCTCCGTTCGACAAGTTTTCGGGATGTAGCGCAGCCCGGTTAGCGCGCCAGCTTCGGGAGTTGGAGGTCCCGAGTTCGAATCTCGGTATCCCGACAAACTTCCTTTCAGAGCCACTGAGCGATCAGTGGCTTTTTTGTTTGCTTTTCTTTCACCGGATAATACGACGATTCTATCGACAAATCGGATATTTTCCATCTGAAAATTTGGAAAAGTCACGGGGGGGGGTAAATTTGTCCGCTTCAATTCCGAAGCAGGCAAACCGGAAAGCCGAAAGACCGGAGCAACAATCATTTTTCTATGGAAAAAGCATCTCTTCTAACCTGTTTCGCAACCGCCGCTTTGTTCTCGCTTCATTTCCTCGCTGCGGCTGCCGCCACAAACGATGCGAATGCACCGGCATCGCTCACGTCGGTCCTTCCGAGCGACAACGCCTCGGCGGAGATGGTGCACAAAAGACACACGACCGCATACTATTTCAACCAGGTCTCCTGGTTCGATTGCAATGCGGAAATTTTCGAAGACACCAGCACCGGAGATTCCTGGATCAAGATTTTCCACAACGGCTACAAAAAAGGCCGAATCGTATCCAATCCCGATTACAATCCGTGCAAACTGACCGGAGTACTCAACAGACGCCTTTCGTCGCGCTATATGACGACGGCCGACAACGGGATGACCTATTATTTCAACTGAAAATGGGTATTCTTTTCGGAAACGAAACGAAGAAATGTCCCGAATGCGGAATGATCATCCCCTCGGAGGCCCGCAAATGTCCCTACTGCCGTACCGAATTCGGCGAGCCGAGCCTGTCGGACGACTTAAATCGGTTCGGATGTCTGGGTTATCCGTCGGTCATTCTGACGATCCTGCTATTGCTGCACACTTGCAGTTAGACAATCCGGATCGAAAATCACGAGGTGCTGTCTGAAAAAGAATCAGACAGCACCTCGTCAAAAAGCGGAGGAATCAATACACCTGCGTAATAGTGCCGGAGTACTGTACGGGATTGTACCAGACCGACGAAATGGTGAGGTTGGCGCCTCCCGACGACGAGTAGATGTCGAAGGTGAAGGTGTAATCGTTGGCCGAGAAGAGCGTGGTGGAGAAGGTCACGATCCAGCCTTCGTTGGTCTGTTCGGCACGGTACCCCTCGACCGACGGAAGCACGTAGTTGAGCACCGTGTAGTAATAGGGAGGAACATAGCCCTTGATGTAGGGAAGGCAGACGTCCACCGTGCCGTCCCAGAACCCGACCGTGAAGTTGGGATTGATCAACTGGCGCACGGGACCCGCCGGCTGACGCTGCATACTCGAAGGGTTGAACTGGAAATTGCGCGACAGGATGATCGAGTCCATGTGCTTTTCGAAGGCGGCCAGCCGTTCGGCGCGCCGCTTCACACGCTCTTCGTGGCGCTGCTCGCGCACCTCCGTGCGTTGAGATTTGGTTTGGGCCCGCTGAGACTTCGACTGCTGTTGGGCCGTAACTGCGACAGCCGATACCACTACGGCAGCGGCAGCCATCCATACGATAATACGTTTCATAGGCAAAAGAGTTTGCATTTGACCAATGTCAACGCAAACTCCTTGCCACAACATATTGCAAACCCGTCCGTTCGATAGGATTTCCGGCTGCACGCCCGTTCCGTCCGGCAGTAGCTCCACGGCGGCACGCCGTGAGTACCGATCATACCCCACCCTAAATCCCTCCCTCGGGGAGGGACTTCGCGGGAAACCCGACTCGCTACCGACGCACCGGCAGCGCAATCCTGCCGGAAAGACCGGATACTTCGGAACGTTGCAAACCCGTCCGTTCGATAGGATTTCCGGCTGCACGCCCGTTCCGTCCGGCGGTAGCTCCACGGCGGCACGCCGTGGGTACCGATCATACCCCACCCTAAATCCTTCCCTCGGGGAGGGACTTCGCTGGAAACCCGACTCGCTACCGACGTACCGGCAGCGCAATCCTGCCGGAAAGACAAGAGAAGTGATTTTCTTCGAGACACAGCGAATCGTTCGTCGGAAAAATTCACGACAATGCATTCGTCCCACATACAACCAGCAAATCGGTTACGACCGGTTAGTCGCCCGAAAACGTCTGTCACAGTCCCGTTAAAGCCCCATTTGCCGCAGAAAACGTCCCGTATAACTCTGCTCGACGGCGGCCACCTCGTGCGGCGTACCCGCCGCGAGCACCCGTCCGCCCGCCGCACCGCCTTCGGGACCGATATCGATGATCCAGTCGGCGACCTTCACCACGTCGAGGTTGTGTTCGATGACGACGACCGTGTTTCCGCGGTCGACCAGCTTGTTCAGCACGTCGATCAACTGGCGGATATCCTCGAAATGGAGCCCCGTAGTCGGCTCGTCGAGGATATAGAGCGTGCTGCCCGTATCGCGTTTCGAGAGTTCGGCGGCCAGCTTGATGCGCTGCGACTCGCCGCCCGAGAGCGTCGTGCAGGGCTGGCCGAGCGTCAGGTAGCCCAACCCCACCTCCTGAATGGCACGCAGCTTCTGGTATATCGACGGGATGTTTTCGAAAAACTCCACGGCCATGTTGACCGTCATGTTCAGCACGTCGTCGATATTCTTGCCTTTGTATTTCACTTCGAGCGTCTCGCGGTTGTAGCGGTGGCCGCCGCAACTCTTGCAGGTGACATAGACATCGGGCAGAAAGTTCATCTCGATGGTCTGCACTCCCGCACCGCGGCACGTCTCGCAGCGGCCGCCCTTGACGTTGAAGGAGAAGCGTCCCGCCTTGAAGCCGCGCACCTGCGCGTCGGGCGTCATCTCGAAGAGTTTGCGGATGTCGGCGAAGACGTTGGAGTAGGTCGCCGGATTGCTGCGCGGCGTGCGGCCGATCGGCGACTGGTCGACCACGACCAGCTTGTCGACGTGTTCGATTCCCTCGATCGAATCGTAGGGCAGCGGGCGGTCGAGCGACCGGTAGAGCTTGCGGCTCAGAATAGGGCGCAGCGTTTCGTTGACGAGCGTCGACTTGCCCGAACCGCTGACACCCGTGACGAGGATCAGTTTGCCCAGCGGGAAATCGACGTCGATGTGTTTGAGGTTATTGCCCGACGCTCCCCGCAGGACGATATGACGGCCGTTGCCCTCGCGCAGCGTCGCCGGAACCTCGATCCGCCGGCGGCCGGTCAGATAGTCGGCCGTCACGGAGTCGGAGCGGAGGATATCGTCGAACGTACCCGACGCAACGACGTGGCCGCCCTTGCGCCCCGCCTTGGGGCCTACGTCGACGATCCAGTCGGCCGAGCGCATCATCTCCTCGTCGTGTTCGACGACGATCACCGAGTTGCCGGCGTCGCGCAACTCCTGCAAACTGCGGATCAGCCGCCGGTTGTCGCGCTGATGCAGGCCGATCGACGGCTCGTCGAGGATGTAGAGTACATTCACCAGTTTCGATCCGACCTGCGTCGCCAACCGGATGCGCTGCGACTCGCCGCCCGAAAGCGAGCGCGACGAGCGGCTCAGCGAGAGGTAGCCCAACCCCACTTCGATCAGGAACCGGAGCCGTTCGCGGATCTCCTTGACGACCTCCTGCGCGATCTTGCGCTCCTTCTCGGTGAAATGCTCCTCGATGCGGGACATCCAGTCGGCGAAATCGGAGATCGACATGGCCGACACCTCGGCGATGTTCCGTCCGCCGATGCGGAACTGCAATGCCTCGCTGCGCAACCGCGATCCTCCGCAGACGCTGCACGGCTTGTAGACGAGAAACTGCTCGCGCCACTTCTCGCCGCGCTTGGAATCCTCGTCGAAATTGCGGCCGATCCACTCGGCCATGCCGTCCCACGACACCAGACGCTTGCCGCCGGCGTTGGCGAATTCCGTCAGATCGACCGTCAGCGGCTCGGAATCGCCGTAGAGGATGGCGTTCATCCCCTCCTCCGAAATGCTCTGCACCGGATCGTCGAGCGTGAAATCGTAGCGGCGCCCCAGCATCTCCAACAGCGCGAAAAGCATGTTGTTGCGGTACGGCCCGAAGGGTTCGATCCCTCCGGCGCGCAGCGACTTCTTCGGATCGGGAATGATCTTGCTGCGGTCGAAGACCGCCTCGACGCCCAGCCCGTTGCATCGGGGGCAGGCCCCCTTGGGCGAGTTGAACGAAAAGGTGTGCGGCGCAGGATCTTCGAACGCGACGCCCGTGGTGGGGCACATCAGATGCCGCGAATAGTAGCGCATCGTCTCCGTATCGTAGTCGTAGAGCGCCATCGTCCCCTTGCCCTGCCGCATCGACTCCTTGAGCGAAGTCATCAGCCGGTCGTGCGACTCCTCGCTCACGCGCAGGCGGTCGACCACCAGGTCGATCGTGTGGATCTTGTAGCGGTCGAGCTTCATGCCCGTCGAGAACTCGCACATCTGGCCGTCGATACGGGCGTGGAGATAGCCCTTCTTCACCAGCGACTCGAACAGCTCGCGGTAGTGTCCCTTGCGGCCCTTGACGATCGGTGCGAGCAGCGCGATGCGACGGCCTGCGAAATCGCGCAGGATCAGGTCGAGAATCTGTTCGTCGGAGTAATGCACCATCTCCTCGCCCGTAGCCGGCGAATAGGCGCGCGAAGCGTGCGCATAGAGCAGACGCAGGAAGTCGTTGATCTCGGTGACGGTACCCACCGTCGACCTCGGATTTTTGTTGGTCGTCTTCTGCTCGATGGCCACCACGGGGCTCAGTCCCGTGATCTTGTCCACATCGGGACGCTCCATCGTCCCCACGAACTGACGCGCGTAGGTCGACAGGGTCTCCATATACCGCCGCTGCCCCTCGGCATAGATCGTATCGAATGCCAGCGACGATTTGCCCGACCCCGACAGGCCGGTGACAACCACCAGCTTGTGGCGCGGAATCGTTACGTCTATATTTTTCAGATTGTGTACCCGTGCGCCGAGTACCTCGATTGTCTCCTCTCGTTTCATCTTACTTAAATCGCATCCTGCATCCGAAATATTGTGCAAAGGCAATGCAAACCGAGCGTTAGGCCTAACCCCGCCGGGCTCTGCCGGGACGCTGCCCGTCCGGACCGGAATAAATTCCCGGCAAAGGTAGCGATTTTTCCGCAAACCGCATTCCGCGCACAGTCATCGCAGCAGGAAATCGTCGGCGTCGCGCCATGCGGGAAATTTCGTCCGGAACCGATCGAGCGCTTCCTTGTCGAGCCGGGCCGTGAAGACCCCCTCCGAAGCGTCCGCCTCGCAGAGCGGCGTCCCCTTGAAATCGACGACCGCCGAATCGCCGACATAATGGTTCCACGGATCGTCGCCCGTGCGGTTGACGCCGACGACATAACACTGGTTCTCGATCGCCCGGGCCCGCAGCAGGGTCCGCCACACCTCCCGACGCGGCGCCGGCCACGAGGCCACGCAGAGAATCGCGTCGTAATCGCTGCGACAACGACACCAGACCGGAAAACGCAGGTCGTAACAGACGAGCGGCAAAAACCGCAGTCCGCCGTATTCGACCACTACGCGCCGCCGGCCCGCCACAAAATGCGCATCTTCGCCGCCGATAGAAAAAAGATGCCGCTTGTCGTATCGCTCCGCACCGCCCGCCGGCCGCACGAAGAAAAAGCGATTGGCGAAACGGTCGCCGCTGCGGACGACGGCGCTGCCGGCCAACGCCGTCGCATAACCTCGTGCGGTGCGGCGCATCCACGCGAGGAGTTCCTCCTCGTCCGGCAGCGCCGTTCGCCACGGTTCGGTGATGAACCCCGTGGCGAACATCTCGGGCAGGAGGGCCAGATCGGCACCGGCCTGCGCGACGAGCTCTTCGGCACGGCGGAGGTTGCGGGCTGCGGCCTCCCACTCCATCGAGAACTGACACAGGGCGACTTTCATATCGACAAAATTACGAATAAAACGGGAAATCCGGCCTGCGTTCGGCAAATCTTTCGTACCTTTGTACGGTACGAATCCCGACAGCCGACCGGACTGCATCCCGGCAAACAGGCCCCGTCTGTTTTGCATCCTGCCTGCGCCGTTTCCGCCGTCGAACCGTTTTAACTATGAAAGCCGGACAAAACCATACGCTCACCGTGACCCGTATCTCGGACTACGGTCTCTATCTCGCCGATCAGGAGGGGCAGGAGGTACTGCTGCCCAACCGCTACGTTTCGCTCGCCGACAAGGTGGGCGACACGGTCGACGTCTTCGTCTATCACGACTCCGAAGACCGGCTCGTGGCCACGCGCGAAACGCCGCTGGCCCGCGCCGGCGAGGCCGCATTCCTGAAAGTGGTCGACAAGAACCTCCACGGAGCGTTCCTCGACTGGGGGCTTGCGGGCAAAGACCTCTTTCTGCCCAACCGCAACCAGCAGGGCGGGATCTTCGCCGGACGTTCCTATGTGGTCTACGTCTATGTCGACGATGTGACGGGACGATGCGTGGCGACGAACAAACTCAAAAGTTTCGTCAACAACGAGACGCTCACCGTCCGTCCCCGCGAGGAGGTCGATCTGCTGGTGGCTTCGGAGTCGGAGATCGGTTACCGCGTAGTGATCGACAACCGCCATTGGGGAATGCTCTACCGCAACCAGCTTTTCCGACCCGTGCAGGTGGGCGACCGCCTGCGCGGCTACGTGACCAAAATCACCGACGACCACCGCATCGACGTGTCGCTCCGACAGCCGGGCTATGCCGGCGTGCAGGACGGTGCCGACCAGCTGCTCGGCATGTTGCGCGAAGCGGGCGGGCGGCTGCCGCTCGGCGACGACAGCTCGCCGGAAGAGATTCACCGCCGCACGCAGCTCAGCAAGAAGGCGTTCAAACGTTCGCTGGGCGTCCTGCTCAAACGCGGCATCGTCGCGGCCGACGCAGAGGGGATCAAACTGACGAAACAGTAGCGATATGGGCAAACTCGCAACCGCCGAGCGCGTATCGCGCGACGCATCCGACAACTTCGTCTTCCAGCGGTCGCTGCTGGCCTACGACCGCGCGGCAGAGATCGTATCGGGCGATGTGTTGGAGATCGGGACAGGAACGGGATACGGCATCGAACTCGTCGCGCCGCATTGCGACCGTTTCGTCACGGTGGACAAATACGCCGCCACCGGAGACCGCCACGCAGCCAACGTCGAATTCCGACGGATGTGCGTGCCTCCGCTCGGCTTCGGGGACGAATCGTTCGATTTCGTCATTACCTTCCAGGTGATCGAACACATCGACGACGACGCAGCGTTCGTGCGTGAAATCGCCCGTGTGCTGCGGCCGGGCGGACGGATGATCCTCACCACGCCCAACGCTCCGATGTCGCTCACACGCAACCCGTGGCACGTGCGTGAATACCGGATCGACGAACTGCGGCGATTGCTCTCCGAAGCATTTTCCGCCGTCGAGACCCACGGCGTCTTCGGCAACGAGCGCGTGATGGAGTACTACGAACACAACCGCCGCAGCGTGGAGCGCATCGCCCGCTTCGACCTGTTCGACCTCCAGCACCGCCTGCCGCGCCGGCTGCTGCAACTCCCCTACGACCTGCTCAACCGCATCAACCGACGTCGGCTGCTGCGGCAGAACGAGGCGCTGACCACTTCGATCCGCATGGACGACTACCGCATCGCACCGGCGGCCGAAGGATGTTTCGACCTCTTCTTCATCGCGACGAAATAGCCCGTCCGCAACCGGATAAAAATTCGACGGCCGGAGAGGGATCGCCTTCTCCGGCCGTCGGCATTCGATGCGCGATCGGCTATTTCTGCAAATCGGTCGTATCGGCCACGACCATGTTCTTGTCGACACGCAGCGTCACGTTGCCGTCGACCTCGATCAGCAGCGTGCGCTCCTTGATCTCCTTGACCGTACCGTAAATACCGCCGGCGGTAATGACCTTGTCGCCTTTTTTGAGACCTTCGCGGAATTTCTGCATCTCCTTGCGGCGCTTCGATTCGGGACGCCACATGAAGAGCCACAACACGAGGATCATCAATCCGATCATAATATAGAAGCCCCACGGAGACGGCTGCTGCGGCTGACCGGCAGCCGCCTGTAACAGATTCATCATATTTTCAAAAATTAAAGTTTGAACTTCTCTCTTCGTTTTCCCGCCTCGGCAAAGCCCGAACGAGTTCAGCTCTGCATTCGGCTTATCGAAAACGGCGGCCTTCGGCCTTCGTTCGCCCCGACCGCCCCGGCAACCGACGCCACCCGCAGACGGTTCGGCTCCGTTTGCCGGCAACAATCCGGTTTACGACAGCAAATATAACGATTATTTCGGATTTTCCAACATCACTGCACGTCGGCCTCGACGTAGAGCCGCAGCGGACGTTCGCCGCCGGAGAAATAGACGCGCAGTACCTTGAAGAGCCAGCCCCGCTGGCCGCTCGTATCGAAACGCACGGCCACACGCAGCGTATCTCCGGGCATAATCGGCTGAGCGTCATATTCCAACGAGGTACATCCGCACGACGATTCGCTCCGGACGACTACGAGCGGCTCCCCGCCCCGATTGCAGAAACCCGCTTCGAGCCGCGCCGTTTCGCCGCTGTGGAGGCGTCCGAAACGGAGGGTATCCGACATGTCCGTATGCAGCGATTCGGCCGAAACTGCGATAACGGGGCCCGAAAATGTCCGATGCCCGCTGCGAGAGCCGCAGCCGCAAAGCAGCACGAGCGCCACGCCGACGGCCGCGCAGCCAGTCCCAAAAGCACTCCGCAACCTCCGCATGGCTAGATGAGGCCCCGCCCCGTTTTCTGGATTTTCCCCTCCTCGGTCAGCGCGGCGACCAGTTTGTCGAGCACGCCGTTGATGAAGACGCTGCTGCCCGGCCCCGAGTAATATTTCGAAATCTCGATATACTCGTCGAGCGTCACTTTCACCGGAATTTCGGGACACGAAGTCAGTTCGGCGACGGCCGTCGCCAGAATCAGATAGTCCATGAAGGCGATGCGCTCAATGTCCCAGTTGCTCGTGAAGCGTTCGATATAGCGCTGCGTCTGGTCGTAGTTCACCAAAACCTTCTCGAACAGCGTCTTGACGAAGGCCAGATCGTCGTCGCTCTTGAACTTGGGCAGCACCTTCACGTCGGTCGACGAGGCGCGCAGATTCGAGAGCGTCCGCACGACCATCGTCAGCGCGAAACCCAGATCGTCGCTCCACAGGATCGACTGCTCTTCCAAAGCGGCTTCCAGCTCCTCGCAATCCTCCAATTCGTTGCGGTAAAACTCCTCGACGAGCTGCTTGTCCTCCGAGAAGGTCCGCGTCGGATTTTGCATGTAACGACGATAGTAGTCCGACGCCAGCAGCCGGGTATAAAGCAATTTGATGAGTTCGGGATAACGCGCCCAGTTGAGTTTGTGCGACGAGAGATAGTCGTTGACCGTCTGGCTCGACGCCAACAGGGCGATGGCCTTGTTCTCGACGAATTTGGTATTGGGATTCAGATCCTCGTAGGTCGGCAGTTTCTTCCGGCGGGCCGTTTCGAGCCGCGACTCCGCATGGCGGCGGACTTCGACGATCAGCTCCATCAACTGAAAATAGAGATCGTAGGTCTTGTCGATCGATGCGAGCAGTGTTTTCTCGGAGGCGATCATATTGGTCGAATCCGATTTCAGGTGTCCGAAAAGGGCTTTGATGACCTTGACTCGGAGTAATCTGCGGCTTAACATATTTTGAGAACTGGTTGCGTTTCGTTTTGACGCGGCAAAGATACGAATAAGTGAGTACAATGTCAAATTTATTTGAACATTGCCGAACGGGAGTATCTAAGACGCAGTCAAAGATAGCAAACAATTTACAATCCGCAATGCTGAGCATCCCCGCTCCGAACGAAGGGGCCGACAAATTTGGAGATTGCACGCAAAACCGCTATATTTGCTCATAGTCGAACTTCTCCGCCTCCATGGACAAACCGGTACATACCGCACCCGTCGCCGCGATAGCACGACACCGTCTGACGACCGACGGGCAAGGTGTGACCACGCTCGTCGCCTTCGCCGGTTGTCCGCTCCGCTGCCGCTACTGTCTCAATCCGCACACGCTCGACACCGAACAAGCATGGCCGCTCTACGATGCGCAGCGGCTCTACGACGCGGTGCGCATCGATGCGCTCTACTTCTTGGCCACACAAGGTGGAATCACTTTCGGTGGCGGCGAACCGGCGTTGCGCAGCGGGCTGATCGCCGAATTCCGCGCCCTGTGCGGCACGGAGTGGCGGCTCACGGTCGAAACCTCACTCAATGTCGCCGGCGAGCACATCGAAGCATTGCTTCCGGTCGTCGACGAATTCATCATAGATATCAAGGATATGGATCCCGAGATCTACCGCAGCTACACGGGCCGGCCCAACGACCGCGTCATCGACAACCTGCGCCGGATCGCCCGACAAGGATACGCCGACCGCACGCAATTGCGCATACCGCTCATCCCGCAATACAACGAGATGGAAGCCGTCGAACGAAGCATCGGACATCTCCGTTCGCTGGGGTTCTCACATTTCGATCGTTTCACCTACCGCACCTAAAATCGTTCCGACCATGACCCGAGGAAAACAGACCTGCAAAATTCTCAAAGAGATCCGCCGCGAAATCGCCTGCGCCAACGACATCGAGTTCGTCACCTCTGAGTGCCACTACCGGGGCGAATGCCGCGGCACCTGCCCCAAATGCGAAGCAGAAGTGCGTTATCTCGAACAGCAGCTCGAACGCCGCCGGTTGGCAGGAAAGGCAGCGACCGTCGTCGGCGTCTCGATGGGCATTACGTCGCTGCTGGCAACCGGCACGCTGACCGCCTGCCGAAACGGGACGAAACCGGTGGAACAAGTCGAGATTTCCGAAACCAGAATCACCGACAGCGAGGAAATCGGACTCCGCTTGGCAGGCAAGGTACTGCAGGGCGAGGCATCGGACTGTCCGGCGGAGGAGAATCCGGGCAAGGAAGATTCCGCGAAAGGACAAGAAATCGAAGAAATTACGTTGAAACCCCATATCACTTTCGGCGAAGCAGAATTAGTAGAATTGGACGGCGATGTCGCGAAAATCATCGACATCGCACCCGAGAAAGAGACGATCGAAGACTCACTTCCCACACCGAAACGCAAGACGGAAATCATGGTGATCGGAGAGATTCCACAGGAGGAGATGAACGCCATCCCGTCCGAAACGGATTTCAGCGAACTTGAAAAAGAAGACGATATCGAAGTCGTCCTTCAAGGAATCGTGACCGACGACACCCCATTGAAACCGGATCAAACCGAAGTCGATACTTCCGCACCTTATCTGGTTGCCGAAACGATGCCTCGCTTCGGAGACTCTGGGACACTGCAAGATTTCAAGGAATGGGCTGACACCCGCGCCGCAGCCTTCGGCGGCGAAGGGCGAGTCATCCTCAGTTTCGTCGTGGATACGGTCGGAAAAGTGTGCGACATCAACATCTTCCAATCGCCCGACAAGGCACTGAGCGACGAAGCGATCCGTATCGTCGCCTCGTCGCCGGCATGGCAGCCCGCAACCGAACAGGGCCGGCCGGTGCGGCTTCGCTATACGCTGCCGATCGATTTCGGCAAGAGATAATCCGCATCATCCCATCCGCAAGGTTTCACGGACGGAATTTCGCCGTTCCACATGAATTGCCTATTCATACTCCCGCTCGGCAAAAGCAAACAATGTTTGCAATTACCCTCGCTTAATCGTATCTTTGGCAGACAAAAAACGACAGAGAAGTGTACGACGTAATCATCATAGGCGCCGGCGCCGCAGGCATGATGGCCGCAGGAACGGCCGCACAGAACGGCAAGAAGGTGCTCGTAATCGAAAAGATGGAGAAGGCGGGCCGCAAGATCCGCATCACGGGCAAGGGGCGCTGCAACCTGACCAACGCCCGCCCGCCGGAGGAGTTCGCCGAGCAGGTGCGCACCAACGCCGATTTCTTCGCGACGGCATTCGCCGAATTCAACAACCGCGCGACCATCCGCTTCTTCGAACGGCGGGGCCTGAAACTCGACTTCGAACGCGGCGACCGCGTATTTCCCCACAGCGGCAAGGCGTGGGACGTGGCCAACACGCTGGAAGAGTGGTGCCGCGACAACGGCGTGGAATTCTGGTTCCACACGCGCGTGACAGGGCTGATGACGCTCGGCGGCAAGATCTTCGGCGTACGTTACATGAACCGCCGCGGCTTCGAACGCAAGGAAGAGGCCGCACGGGTGATCGTCGCCACGGGCGGCGTCTCCTACCCCGCCACCGGCTCGACGGGCGACGGCTACACGTTCGCCAGCGAGACGGGGCACGACATCGAACCGCTGCGTCCGTCGCTCACGCCGCTCGTCTCGCCGCACCCGCAGTTGAGAGAGTTGCACAAGTTGCTGCTGCGCAACATCCGCGCGACGCTCTTCATCGACGGCGAAGCCGTACGCGAGGAGTTCGGCGAGATCGGATTCTCGGAACGCGGCATCGAAGGCGCCGTGGCGTTGCGGATGAGCCGCGACGCCGTCGACGCACTCATCGACGGCCGGCGCGTGAAACTCTCGCTCGACCTGAAACCGGCACTTACGGTCGAAATCCTGCAAGAACGCATCCGCCGCGAAATCGCCGAGATGCCCGAAGAGGAGTTTTTCGCCGAACTGCTCCGCAAGTTGTTGCCCAAGCCCCTGGTGATGCCCGTCTGCAAAGAGTTGGACATTCAGTCGAAGACCTACGTCAAGAAGATCGGCGACAAGGAGATCGACCGCCTGATCTCACTGCTCAAAGGATTCGTGCTGCCGATCTCGGACTATGCGCCGTTCGAATACGCCGTCGTGACGGCCGGCGGCGTCCGCTGCGACGAAGTGAACCGCTACACGATGGAATCGCTCAAAGTCAAGGGGCTCTATTTTGCCGGCGAGGTGCTCGATCTGGACGCCAACACCGGCGGCTACAACCTCCAGATTGCATTCTCGACCGGACGGCTGGCCGGACAGCTCAAACAATGAAACTCGCCGTCCGATACCGTTTCCGCCGCAACGCCGAACGACTCCGCAGCCACTTGGCGCGCGCACGGTTTTTCAGGGGACACGGCGTGCACTCGCCGTTCGTCTACGCGATCGTGCGGCAGGTATTCATGAAAACCGAACTGGCCGAAGGCGACCGTTCGCTCTACGCCGCCCTGCGCGAACGGGGCGTGAACGAACGCCGCGCCGTGCAGTTGCAGAACCTCTTTATCCATTGCGGATACAACCGGTTCGGCATGAACCGTGCAACCGAAGCCGATCTGTGCATCGCAACCGCCGACACGCCGACCGACCGGCTGCCGCAGCTGGCGGAGGCCGCCCGACGAGAGGGGGCGACGCTCTGCATCATGGAGCCGTATGCCGACGTCGAACGCCGCAACTGTTGCAGGCGTCTGGCGGCGGAACACCCCTCGACGTCGATCGACAACAAGGGTTATCTGCTGCTTTTCAACGGAACATTGCCGAAACAACATTTCAAACTATGACGAAAGTATATACGAAAACAGGAGACAAGGGAACGACGTCGCTCGGCGGCGGCGAGCGCGTGTCGAAGATCGACGAGCGGGTCGAAGCCTACGGAACGGTGGACGAGCTGGGCAGTTTCACGGCCTATCTGAGCGACCATCTGCGCTCGGACGAGGAGCTGGCCGAATACCTCGGCGACCTCGACCGCGTCGCATCGCAACTGATGAGCGTCGCCGCACTGCTGGCCGTAGGGCACGGCGGCGAAGGGAAACTGCCCGACATAAGTCCCGAGGCGATCGGGTATCTGGAAGAGCGCATCGACGCGATGCAGTCCCGCGTGCGGCCGATCACCAAATTCACGATTCCCGGCGGCCATCCAACTGTCTCGCTGTGCCACGTCTGCCGCACGGTCTGCCGCCGCGCGGAACGCGCCAGCCTGCGCGCAGCAGCACTTCACCCCACGATCAGTGCCAACACGCTGGCCTACCTCAACCGGCTGTCGGACTACTTCTACCTGCTGGGACGCGCACTCACGGAGTATTACAAGGTCGAAGAGACACTCTGGCGCCCGTAACGCACAGCCGGACGCCATGTAAGGCCGGTCGGCAGCGAAACTTCCGCCGTGCCGTCGTCGTTTCCTACGAAAAAGGGGCCCGACAGAACATTTTCATACCCGCGCGAAGATTTTTCAAGGATTTGTTTGCAGGTTCGATTTTTTTTATATTTTTGCACCTTCGAACAGCTGGGGACGTCTTTCGGACGTTTCCGGCCGCAGAACTAAAAACTTGATACCGTTATGTACTGGACACTTGAACTCGCATCGAAATTGGAAGATGCACCTTGGCCCGCGACCAAAGAGGAGCTGATCGATTACGCAGTTCGTTCGGGAGCGCCGTTGGAAGTGCTTGAAAACCTGCAAGAAATAGAGGACGAAGGCGATATTTACGAATCGATCGAAGACATCTGGCCCGATTACCCCTCGAAGGACGATTTCTTCTTCAACGAGGAGGAGTATTAAACGCCGAACCGCTCGTAACCGAGTCGTAACATTTATCCGAAGCAGTCCGAAAGGGCTGCTTTTTACATATCCGTACCGGACGGCTGTCATCCGGCAGTCGGCAATTTCGTCTGCCGGAATGCGCATCGGAACGATGCCGAAGCCTCAACCGATACGAGTGTGCTGCCGAATCCGACAGAAAGAGGCGGCCTCCCGACCCCCTGTCTGCCGAAAACACCGATTCTCTTCCATTTTCCGCACCCGACGACGTCTGCAAACACCGCGGCCTCCGTCAGCCGAAGACGCTGGCATAAAGGTTGTGACACCGACCAAGAAAACCAAACCCCGTCACCATGAAAATATCCACAGGCAAAGGCACGATCTCGCTTCCGGTGCTATTGGCGATCTGGTCGGTATCGGCCGTAACGTCGTTGCCCGGACTGGCCGTTTCACCGATTCTGGGCGACCTGAATACGATTTTCCCTTCGGCGAGCGACCTCGAAATCCAGATGCTCACTTCGCTGCCTTCGCTGCTCATCATCCCGTTCGTGCTGCTGTCGGGGAAACTGTCGGTCGGCCGCGACAAACTGCGGATTCTGGTCGTCGGACTCGTGATCTTCCTGCTGAGCGGCATCGCCTGCCTGTTCATCCGCAACATCACGGCGCTGATCCTCGTCAGCTGCATCCTCGGCATCGGAGCCGGTATGGTCATCCCGCTTTCCACGGGACTCGTCGTCGCCTACTTCACCGGAGAGTACCGCGTCCGGCAGTTGGGATACAGCTCCTCGATCAACAATCTGACGCTCGTACTCGCCACGGCGCTTTCGGGCTATCTCGCCAACATCGACTGGCATCTCTCGTTTCTGGTCTACACGCTGCCGGCCGTTTCGCTCGTCCTCTCGCCGTTCCTGCATCGGCAACGTTCGACGCCCGAACCGGCCGCCAGCGACCAGATGCGCAACAAAACGATCGATCGCCCGAAGCTCGTCCGACTCATGGCGCTCTACTTTTTCATCACCTACGCCGCACTGACGATCACCTTCTACGCCGCGTTTCTGGTCGACGGATATCATCTGCCCAAAGCCTTTTCGGGTGTGCTGATTTCGCTCTTCTTCCTCGCAATCATGGCTCCGGGACTGATTCTCGACCGCATCATCGGGATCTTCAAAGGCTATACGAACGTCGCCGCCATCGCCATGATCGGCGCAGGGTTGTTCTGCTTCGGGATTTTCCGGGACCGCGGGATGCTGGTCGTCGGAGCGTTGCTGGCGGGATTCGGCTACGGACTGATGCAGCCGCTCATCTACGACAAGACCGCCATCATCGCTCCGCCACGCGCGGCGACGCTGGCTCTGTCGTTCGTCATGGCGGTCAACTACCTGGCCATCATGCTCTGTCCCTTCCTCATCGACACCTTCACCCGTCTCACCGCACTGCACGGCGACCGCGTGCCCTTCCTGCTCAACGGCATGCTGACCGCAGGACTCGCCCTGTTGGCTTTCCGCCGCCGCGACGACTTCACGCTCGGTCTGGACGCATCCTATTACAAGCGATAGCAAAACGGACGGACGATTTTCAGCGAAAAGCGCTATCTTTGCGGGCGACAAACCCCTGCAAAGAGTCGAATCATGGAGAAAAACCTCGTCTACACGACATGCGGAACCTGCTCGAAACTGCTCGACGTCACCGTTGAAAATGATCGTGTCAAGCGCGTGCAATTCATCGGCGGCTGCCACGGCAACTCGCAGGGCATCGCCGCACTGATCGCCGGCATGGAGGTGGACGAAGCGATCGCCCGCCTGAGCGGCATCGACTGCGGCGGCAGGGGCACCTCCTGCCCCGACCAGTTGGCGAAGGCGCTGACGCAGTTGAAAAACAGCCGGTAGCCGCCGAAAACCCGCCTTCCGTCCGCCGCGCCGCACGATAAATCTCCGCTCCGGCATTCTGCGCACCGCCGAAGGAAAACTCCGTCGGTATGAGGCGAATACCCCGCAGAACGGAATGTTCTCGTCAGGCCGAATGCAGAGCCGAACTCGTCCGGACTATGCCGAGGCGAGAAACCGGAGGTTGGAAACGGAACGTTTTTTGCAATCGGTCTACGAAACCAATCATTTTCGTACTATGTATTTTCTCTGGTATCTGCTTATCGGGCTCGTCGCCGGCTGGCTGGCCAATCTTCTGGTCAAAGGACACGGTTCGGGGCTCGTCGTCAATCTGATCGTCGGCATCGTCGGCGGTATTCTGGGCGGCTGGATTCTGTCGCTGCTGGGGCTGGTCGCCGTCGGGACGCTGGGCAGCCTGATCGCATCGGTCGTCGGCGCCGTCGTCCTGCTCTGGATCGCATCGCTTCTGGCACGTTCCTCAAAAAAACACTCCTCGCAATGAACAAGGAAAAGATCAACGCCGGCATCGACCGAATGGCCGAAGAGGCGAAAGAGACGATGAATCTGCTGTCGGACAAAATCGACCGGGCGACCCGTTGCGGAAACGAAAAGGCCGCACGAATCAAACGGTCGGCCAAGGCGGGGCTGCGCCGGACGACCGACGCCGTACAAGAGACCGTCGACCGTACCGCCGAGCGTATTCGGGACAAACTGTCCGAATAAACCGGCGCATACGAAACCGCACGGCCGCACCTTTCGGGGATGCGGCCGCCTGCATGAAACCTCAGGCCAAACAGCCCGCCACACGCCCCCTGCTTCTCGAACGGATTCTCCCGACGGCTGCCGGCGCAATCGATTCGCAGGCGACACGCGATGTCGGACAAAAAAATTTTGCAATATTGAAATCTTTACTATACCTTTGCACAGCTTTCGAGCGACGGATTGAGCTATGGTGTAATGGTAACACGTCAGATTTTGGTTCTGAAATTTTGGGTTCGAGTCCCGATAGCTCAACAAAAATGCGGATAAACGAATTCTTGTTTATCCGCATTTATTCATTTCCGATCGAACCTGACCGATCTGCCAGCTGAGAGTAAAAGCGCCGGAAATCATCCGGCCAGGCGGTACGCTTCGCACTACTTCCCTACCTTCTCCATGAACCGGCGCCGATCGACCGCATAACGAATGTGGATGCCCTCGCCGATCATTCCTTCGGCGTCGCGGGCACCGACGTTGAAGGTCAGCTTGCGCCCTTCCACTCCGGTCAGCACCGCCGTCGCCACGATCTCGGCGCCGAGCCCCGAAGGCTTGATGTGCGTCACGTTCATCTCGGCCCCCACGGTCGTCGAGCCTTCCGGCAGCGCATCGGCGACGGCCTTCATCGCGGCATTCTCCATCAACGCCACCATCGCCGGCGTGGCGAAAACATCCAGATCGCCCGAACCCATCGCAGCGGCCGTATTTCCGGCCGATACCGTCACCGAGCTCTGGGACGACAATCCCTTTTTCAGTTCCATTATTCCGTTTCGTTATTTCGTTAAACCAAAAAATCGTTACATTTGCAAAGGTAGAAATTTTTCGGGGCCTATGAAAAAGTACCTTCTCTTTCTGCTGGCGGCGATACTCCCGGCACTCCGGATCGGAGCGCAACAGCCTCCGGGCGTCGCCTGTCAGGAGTGGCAGGTCGTCGCGGGCGATACGATTCCCCACGTCCGCATTCGCCCGGTGTGGGTCTTCGCCCGCGGAGCCGACCTGCGCCGCTACCGCAAACTGGTCGCGGCCGTCAAAAAAGTCTATCCCGTCGCAAAGATCGCCAGGGCGCGCATGACCGAAATGGAGGCCGAGCTGCAACGCCTGCCGACCAAAAAGGCGCAAAAAGCCTACATCAGGGGCGTCTATCGCCAAATCAAGGAGGAGTACACGCCCGTCGTCAGACACATGACCCGCACGCAAGGCAAAGTACTGCTCAAACTCATCGACCGCGAGACGGACTACACCGCCTACGAAGTACTGCGGGAATTCCGCGGCGGATTCGTGGCCGGATTCTGGCAGACCTTGTCGCGCGTCTTCGGGCAGGACCTCAAATCGGAGTACGACGCCGAAGGGGACGACCGCCTGCTCGAACAGATCGTCCGCTACTACGAAGCGGGATTGCTCTGACCTGCCGTCCGTTCCGTTCCACGGGCGTCAGGACGAACCGTATTCCGAAAAATACAGACTTTTCAGCGACCGATCGGAATATTCTCGATTTTTTTGCGTAAATTTGTAAATGAACCGGCCGGAATCCGCCTGCCGTTCGACGAACAACCCTCAATCGCTCCGCCATGCCGACCCTGCCGAACAACGGGACTCTGCGCCCGACCACTCCTTTATATTATCCACTCCTTAAATTACATTCTATGAAACACGAAAAAGAGAAAGCCGTCTATGTGCTTCCGCGAATCGAAGCGACGGACGTCGCCGTGGAACGGGGATTCGAAGGCTCCTGGGCCGGAGAGAGCGACAACGAAGAGTACGACATCGAAAAAGAGATCTGGGGATAACCCGCAACCGCACGAAACCATGAGAAAAAATTACCTCGCATTGGCAGCGGCAGGATTGATCCTCGCCTCCTGTCAGAAAGACAACGAACCCTCGGCACAACTTCCGCCGACCGCTCCGCAATCGGCGATGACCCTCCTGGGTACGATCGACGCTTCGGCGCCCGAATCCCGCACGCACCTCGACGAAGAAGCCGGAGGGGGGGGGAATTCGAGCCTCGTTAAATGGGATCTTTACGACGCCGTAGCCCTCTACATGACCGGCGCCTTCGACCGGCGGGTGCAGGAACTCGCCGACAGCGTCGCACAAGGTCTGCAACCCTCCATCCAGTTCGTCACGCCCGAATTCTACGTGGTCAAAAGCGCAGAATCGATCGACAACACCACGGCGACCTTCACCGGCACCAGCGCGGTCACGCCGCTCGCCTCGGATACCTACGTCGCCGTCTATCCCTACCGCAGCGTCAGCACGGACGCATGGCAGATCGGCCGCACCCACATCCGGATGACGCTGCCCGAACAGCAAAGCCACCCCTTCCAGTTCAAGGATCTGGGCATGATGATCGCCAAAACGCCCGATTCGGGTTCCGAACAGGTGCGGCTCTCTTTCAAGAATATTTTTCCCATCCTCAAATTCTCGCTCACGGGCAGTCGGACGCTGGCCGCGATCCGGTTTCGCGGAAATGACGGTGAACCCGTCGCAGGCGACTTCCGGCTCGACATCTCGGGCGATGCCTACATGGAGGCCGACTTCTCGGAATCGACAGTCGAAGAGGTCTCGCTCACCTGCGGCGTACGACTTTCGGCCACGCCCCAGACATTCTACCTGGTCGTTCCGCCCCGAACCTACGCCAAAGGCTACACGATCGATTTCGTCGCCGACGACGGCAGCGTGATGACGCAGGTCGTCAGCAAAGACACCCCGAAAACGCTGCTGCGCAGCAAGATTTACGAATACCCGACCCTTGCCTTCACCCCGCAGTCGACTGCCGAAGCCGCCTGCGACTGGCTGTGGCAGGACGAAACGGGGGTGGTGTCGAACGTCGGCTTAGACGAACTTCCCGACGCCGTCGACCTGGGTGCGGCAGCCAACTGTTTCATCGTCAGCGCCCCCGGCAACTACAAATTCAAGACCGTCAAGGGTGACGGCTCGGCTGTCGACGGTGTCGACGGCTATGTCTATTTCACGGCAGGCGCCGCCAAGGGCAACGCCGTGATAGCCGCCCTCGTCAACCGGCAGGTCGCATGGAGCTGGCATATCTGGCGTACCGACGCGCCGGCCGAGAAGGAAGCCGCCGCAGGCTGCACGATCCTCGACCGCAACCTCGGCGCCACCTCCGTCACTCCGGGCGACGTCTCCTCCTACGGTCTTTACTACCAATGGGGACGCAAAGACCCGTTCGTCGGGGCGAAAGAACTCGGAATCAACTCAACCATAACAGGTAGCAGCGAACCGGAAGCCTTCGGTTCGCTCACAGCCACATATGAAAAAAATACGATCGGAGAAACAGAATATACATTCGGAGTAACCGCTAACAACGACTCTCAAATTTCTGATTGTATTGCATACACGATTCAAAATCCCACCAAGTTTATCCGACATACACAGCAGATACACAATAGCGGCAGCGGAACTTGGTTCAATGCGGAGGCTTCCAATTTCGAAGATTTGTGGGGAGGCATTTCCAAACAAAAGTCGGTTTACGATCCTTGTCCGGCAGGTTATAAGATACCGATAGATAGCAGAGAAGTATGGAAAGATTTCAACGCAGATCAAGTTGAAGCAACAGAAACCACCTTCGGAGGTACTATTAACGGAGCGTTCTATGCATGTGCCGGACAGAGAAACGACGAGGGCAAATTGTCTCAACTTGGTATTTATGCCAAAGCACAAAGCGCCACATGGTCTGCTACAAAAAAAGCTTATATTATGCAATTAGGTTACAACAAGTCGTTCACCGGCAGCTACAAAGCCTCATTTACGAATATGGGTCAAAACAGCCTTGCTATTGCCGTACCCGTCCGCTGTGTGAAAGAGTAACCGTTTCCAGTAAATAAAAATGACCGGAATTCCGTGCGGAATTCCGGTCATTTTTATTTACCACGGCACCCGTACGCCCGCTCGGTCGCCGGCAAATCCCTCAGCGTCTCACGACGATCAGATCGACTCCGGCCTCCTCGATCAGCCTGCGGTACTGCTCCGAAATACCGTCGTCTGTAACGATGCAGTCGATCCGCTCCATCGAACATATCCGGCCGAAACCGCGCCGCCCGAATTTCGACGAGTCGGCCAGCACGACGCTCTTGGCCGAGGCCCGCATCATCTTCTGCGTCAGCGTGGCCTCCTCGGCCGTGGCGCAGGTGATGCCGAAATTGGAATCGATGCCGTCCGCGCCGAAGAAGAGTTTCGAACAGATCACATTCTCGAATCCCTGCGCCGCATATTCGCCCCGCACCGACAGCGACTTCTTGTAGAGCACGCCTCCGAGCACGGTCACCGTCGTCTCCTCCGACTCGTTCATCAGCATCGCCACGCGCAGCGACGGCGTCACTACATTGAGATGCCCGACCGGCCGTATCCGTTCGGCAAAGGCATAGACGGTCGACCCCGAAGCGATGAAGACCGAATCGTCGGGACAAATCAGCCCGGCCGCCTCCACGGCGATCTTCTGTTTGATTTCGCTGTTGACGGCACTCTTGACATGCACGCTGACATCCTGCACCAACGGATTGACCGGACTGGCGCTGCCGTGCGTGCGGTAGAGCAGGTTCCTGCTCTCCAAAAACTCCATATCCTTGCGGACGGTCGCCTTGGTCACGTTCATCTCGGCGGCCATATCGGCCACACGAACGAATCCGTGACGATTCAGCGAATCGAGAATATACTTACGGCGTTCGGCAATACTCAGCATGATCTCATCTTTTCAATTCCCCGACAAAGATAGTGCAAGCCGAGGGCAGAACCAAATTTATTCGAACTCCGCCGAGGCGCAGCACGTCCGAACGAAAACATGCCTTTCGCAAAACGTACCGGACGCGGAATCCAATTCACGCGAAGCCCCCCCCCGACAGCCCCAGTCCGAAGCGCAGCTCCTCCCCGACCGACGATCCGGATAATCCGGACAACCGCAGCGGACTTCCTTGCAACAGTCTGCGATCTCTTTCGTTTAGACAACATCCGCATCCAAAACCCAAGAAAATTATCACTACAAACAAAATTTATCATTCAAAAAGAAAATACTTGTTTAACGAAACGAAAATATGTATATATTTGTGACACGATTCGTACCGAATCCGGACATCCGCCGGAAAACGGACACGGATTCCGACTGGACAAAGTCCGTTTTCGACCGAACGTAAAAGACCGAATAAACGCAACTGTATGAAAAAATTATTTTTGACAATCGGATTCGCTGCGGGCACGCTGATGCTCGCCGCCCAGCCCCAAGTGGTCGCACACCGCGGATTCCACGCCGCAGAAGGATCGTGGGAAAATACCGTATCGAGCCTGCGCAACGCCCAGAAGCTGGGAATCTACGGCGTGGAGTTCGACGTCAACATGACGGCCGACGACTCGCTGATCGTCTATCACGGGCCGAAGATTCTCGACACGAAACTCCATGCGCAGAAGAACCGCTTCGCCGAAATCCGCGCCGTGAAGTTGCCGGGCGGCCTCGAAATCCCCACCCTCCGGGAGTTCTTCGCACAGGGACAGAAAGACCCGTCGACCAAACTGATCCTCGAAATCAAGAAACACGCGACGTCGCAACGCGAGACGCAGGTCGTGGAGGCGATCCTCCGTCTGGCGCGCGAAATGCGGCTCGTGCCGCAGATCGAATTCATCTCGTTCAGCCGGCACGCCTGCGACGAAGTGCTCCGCCTGCAACCCGACGCCGTCGTCGTCTACGTCAGCAGCGACATGGCGGCCATGAGTCCCGCCGAAGCGAAAAAGCGGGGATACGGAGGTCTCTCCTACCAGCTCAACGTCCTGATGAACCGTCCCGAACTGGTCGACGAAGCCAACCGTCTCGGCATCGCCACCACGCTTTGGATGGTCAACGACTGCGAACTGATCGACTGGGCGGCGCGCCACGGCATCACCTACGTTTCGACCGACTGTCCCGACAAGGCCGAAGCCTATCTGGAAGCCGTCGCAGCCTACAAGAACAAGAAATAATACGTCTGCCGCACTTCCGCGCAACGCACCGGCAGTTCGCCTCCGGCGGCAGAAACGGTACGAGCTGCGACCTCCGCACGGAACAGATGATTTCCCCGCCGGCATCGTCGATCGACCGGGAATCGGATTGCGGGGTAAAATCGCAGACGAGCCATAAAACACAGTGCCGGAAGGACAGTAAACGAATAATCCTGAAAACAAAAACAAACGTTTTCGTTACGCCGAGAGCCGAACCCGACTCGTTCGGACTAAGCCGAGGCGGGAAAACGACCGAATAAAACGCAAACGATGCTGGAAAATCTGAAAGAAGAGGTTCTCGAAGCGAACCTCGATTTGGTACGTCACGGTCTGGTTATCTTCACGTGGGGCAATGTCTCGGCCATCGACCGCGCGAGCGGACGGGTCGTCATCAAGCCGAGCGGCGTGGAGTACGAAGCCCTGAAAGCGGAAGACATGGTGGTGGTCGATCTCGACGGCAACGTCGTCGAAGGATCGCTCCGCCCTTCATCCGACACCCCGACCCACTTGGCGCTCTACCGCGCCTTCGAGGGGATCGGCGGCGTGGTACACACCCACTCGACCTACGCTACGGCATGGGCGCAGGCGGGACTCGACATCCCCTCGCTGGGAACGACCCATGCCGATTATTTCCACCGCGCCGTCCCCTGTACGGGCGATATGACGCACGCGCAGATCGACGGCGACTACGAAGCCGAGACGGGCGCCGTGATCGTCGAGCGGTTCCGCAGCCTCGACCCGCTCCACACGCCGGGCGTACTGGTCAAGAACCACGGTCCCTTCGCATGGGGCCGCGACGCACACGAAGCGGTCTACAACGCGACGGTACTGGAACAGGTCGCCAAAATGGCCTTCATCACCAAACTGCTCAACCCGACGGCCGGCATCGACCCCCTGCTCGTCGAGAAACATTTCCGGCGCAAACACGGCCCCGACGCCTACTACGGGCAGAAATGAACCATTTCGTTAAGCCGAGCGCAAAGCCGAACGCAGTTCGAGCTATGCCGAGGCGAGAAAAGGAATACGAAAGTGAATTTTTCTCCGCTCCTGCGGACGGCACCGGTTTTCGGCGCCGTCCGTTTTTTCTTCGCCCACTCGGAGGAGGGGCTTCCCCGAACGAAACGACCTCCGCCGCGAACGCTCCGGCGGTCGCCCGGATGCGGCGGCTCGAAAAACGATGAGGTGTAAAGTCGTATATAGCTGCCTAAATTTGTTTCTATGCCCCGCTTGTACTATCTTTGCGGGGATAAAACCGCCGCGAACGCCGTACCGTCCCGCCGGAGCGATCCATACCGGCCCGCCGGAGCGATCCATACCGGCCCGCCGACGTTCCCGGTCCGTAAAAAGCCATACACCATGTTTGAAAACCTGACAGATAAACTCGAACGGTCGTTCAAGATCCTCAAAGGCGAAGGCCGCATCACAGAGATCAACATCGCCGAGACGCTCAAAGAGATCCGCCGCGCGCTGATCGACGCCGACGTCAACTACAAGGTCGCCAAGTCGTTCACCGACGAGGTGAAGCAGAAAGCGCTGGGTCAGAACGTGCTGACGGCTGTCAAGCCGGGGCAGATGATGACCAAGATCGTGCGCGACGAGCTGGCGCAGCTCATGGGCGGCACGGCCACCGACATCCGCTTGGAAGGCACTCCGGCCGTCATCCTGATCGCCGGTCTGCAAGGTTCGGGCAAGACGACCTTCTCGGGCAAGCTGGCCGCCTTCCTCAAAGAGAAGAAGGGGCGCCATGTGCTGCTCGTCGCCGGCGACGTCTACCGTCCGGCCGCTATCGACCAATTGAAGGTGCTGGGCGGTCAGATCGGCGTGGAGGTCTACACCGAAGAGGGAAACACGCACCCCGTGGAGATCGCGCAGAACGCGATCAAATACGCCCGCCAGAAGGGCTGCAATGTCGTGATCGTCGATACGGCGGGCCGTCTGGCCGTCGACGAGGCGATGATGCAGGAGATCACGGCGATCAAGGCCGCCGTCGATCCCGGCGAGACGCTCTTCGTGGTCGACGCCATGACGGGCCAGGATGCCGTGAACACGGCCAAGGAGTTCAACGACCGGCTCGATTTCGACGGCGTGGTGCTCACCAAGCTCGACGGCGACACGCGCGGCGGCGCCGCCATCTCGATCCGTTCGGTGGTCGACAAACCACTGAAATTCATTTCGAGCGGCGAAAAGATGGACGCCCTGCAAGTCTTCCACCCCGAGCGTATGGCCGACCGCATTCTCGGCATGGGCGACGTGGTGTCGCTCGTGGAGCGCGCACAGGAGCAGTTCGACGAGGCCGAGGCGCGTAAACTGAAAAAGAAGCTCGTCAAGGATCAGTTCAACTTCAACGATTTCCTGGCGCAGATCAACCAGATCAAGAAGATGGGCAACCTCAAAGACCTCGCTTCGATGATCCCCGGCATGGGCAAAGCGCTCAAAGGCGTCGAGATTTCGGACGACGTCTTCAAGCAGACCGAGGCGATCATCGGCTCGATGACCCCCGCCGAACGCGAGCGCCCCGAAATCCTCAACGCGCGCCGCCGCGAACGCATCGCCAAAGGCAGCGGCACGACGATGGCCGACGTAAACCGCCTGCTGAAACAGTTCGACGACACGCGCAAAATGATGAAGATGGTCGCCGGCGGCGGTAAGATGAAGCTGCCCCAGATGCCGCGCGGTTTCCGTCGGTAACCCACGTCTTTCGGATCGAATTAAAGAATCCGGCTTCATGCGGAAGCCGGATTCTTCCGTTACGGATTCTTTCACCGGCATCCCATCTGCTCATCCCATCGCGATACGAGCGAACGCAATCGACATGCCGCTCCACCGTTACAGTCGGCGCACTCTGATAAAATCCAAATCATACCCATAACTATATGTTTCGGCCGTTCTCTTCTTGCTATTGACCGGTATTACAATAGTCCCACTCTTCACATCGCCATACGAATACCAATGGCTGAATTTATCGCTCGATATGCTTGCCTGCCAATTCACGGTAACAGGGAAAGAGTGGTAATTCTCAAACTCGAAATAGTACCATTTTTTTCGATCGGAAGGTATACGGCGGAACTCTACGCCTCCGATATCGTCGTTCGAAGACGATGCGTTATTCGAATCTCCCGACACGATAACCGTTTGATTAATTACATTTTGAGCAAATGAATGCATCCCAATGGCACATAGCACCATATATACGCAAAGGGCAAAAAAAAAAAATTTCATGACTTATTTTTCTTTTTTAACATATATTCAAGATAACACAAAAAACGCGGGCAAACTCCGTTCACCCACATTCAAGGCCTTGGACTGCCCACAAAGAAAGATGAAAGAAATGCCCGCGCCGAAAAACAGCACGAGCATCAACTTTAATTCCTCTTTGTGATTCAAAAGTGTCCAAGTTCTGAATGTAAGAAGAAAAGCCGATGCACTTTTATATGTTTTGTGCCGGCGCTTTTCGTGCGGTGGCAGCACATGGAAATCGATTCGATTCGACCGTCCGCCCGCGACTTCCGCAAAAAAGAACGCCGGCAGCCGGATATATCCCCGTTATTTCTCCATAGGCAATACGATTTAAGCGAGTAACTTTTGCAAACATAAGGAATTTTCTCGAATTTATCGTAACTTTGAACCCTAATAAACCGCATTTCATGCACAAATCGGGCTTTGTCAATATCATCGGAAATCCCAACGTCGGGAAGTCGACGCTGATGAACGCATTGGTGGGCGAGAAACTCTCCATCATCACCTCCAAGGCGCAGACCACGCGCCACCGCATTCTGGGCATCGTCAACGGCGACGATTTCCAGATCGTCTTCTCCGATACGCCGGGCATCCTGAAACCCTGTTACAAGTTGCAGGAGTCGATGATGAATTTCGTGCGCGGCGCCCTGTCGGACGCCGACGTGCTGCTCTACGTGACCGACACCGTCGAGCGGGACGACGAACGTGCGGCCGAGATCATCGACCGCATCCGCCAGAGCGGAGTGCCGACGCTGGTGGTGGTCAACAAGATCGACCTGACGACGCAGGAGGCGCTCGAAGCGCTCGTCGAGAAGTGGCGCGCGACGCTGCCCGACGCCGAAATCATACCGATCTCGGCCAGGGAAGGATTCAACATCGCCGGCCTGTTCGACCGGATTCTGGCGCTGCTGCCCGAAGGCGAACCCTTCTACCCGAAGGATACGCTCACGGACAAGACGCTGCGTTTCTTCGCCTCGGAGATCATCCGCGAAAAGATCCTGCGCAACTACGACAAGGAGATCCCTTACAGCTGCGAAATCGAGATCGAGGAGTACCGCGAGGAGCCCGGCATCGACCGCATTTCGGCCGTGATCTACGTGGCGCGCAACTCGCAGAAGGGAATCCTCATCGGGCACAAGGGCGAGAAACTCAAAAAGGTCGGACGGCAGGCCCGCGAGGAGTTGGAGGAGTTCCTCCGGAAGAAGGTCTTCCTGCAACTCTTCGTCAAAGTCAGCGAAGACTGGCGCAACGACCAGCGGCAATTGCGGCGGTTCGGCTACGATCCCCAATAACGGCAATAAACCGGCGGCAAAGAGCGTTACGCAAACAATGAAGAGATTTACGATGCGAAAAGGAATTACGGGCGTATTGCTGGCCCTCGCGCTGACGATCGGCGCCGGCAGCCGGGCGCAGTACGACAGGGACTATTTCTACTACGTCGGCCGCTCGTTCATGATAGACAACAACTTCGAGGACGCGATCCGCACGCTCAACATCCTGCTGCGTTTCGACGACGACGCCTACGAAGGCTATTTCCTGCGCGGCATCGCCAAATACAACCTCGACGACCTGCTGGGAGCCGAGGCCGATTTCACCACCGCCATCGAGAAGAATCCGGTCTTCACCACGGCCTTCACCTACCGCGCCATCACCCGCTCGCGGCTGGGCAACTACGACGACGCGCTCTCCGACTTCGCCGAAGCGATCGAGCTGCGCCCCGACCTGCCCAACGCCTATTACAGCCGGGGCGTCACGCGGCTGCTGAACCAGCAGTTCCGCGAAGCGATCGACGACTTCGACAAATTCATCCGGCAGGAGAACAAGGTTTCGGACGCCTATCTCAACCGCGGCGTCTGCTACCTCTACCTCAAAGATACGACGCAGGCCTACGCCGATTTCGAAACGGCGATCCGCACCAACCGCGAGAATCCGATGAGCTACAACCGCCGCGGCGAGTTGGAGATGAAACAACAGCGCTACAAGGAGGCCGAAGCCGATTTCGACATGGCGATCCGCTGCGATTCGAACTACCTGCTCTCCTACTTCAACCGCGCCATCGTCTATTCGAGCACCAACCGGCCGATGCAGTCGCTCGCCGACTTCGACCGCGTGCTGCAACTCGACTCGACCAATTCGCTCACCTACTTCAACCGCGCCATCGTCCGCTCGCAGATCGGCGACTACAACCGTGCGCTGGAAGACTACGACAAAGTGGCCTTCTACTCGCCGGAAAACGTGCTCGTCTACTACAACCGCGCGGGCATACAGGCCCAGCTGGGGAATATCGAAAGCGCCGTCGAGGACTACTCGAAAGCCATCGAGCTCTACCCCGATTTCGCCAACGCCTACCTCAACCGCAGCCGTCTGCGCTATCTGCTCAAAGACGAGAGCGGTTCGCGCCGCGACCGCGACATCGCACAGCGCAAGATCGCCGAATACAAGACCCGCCTGAGCGACAGCACCTACTCGATCTACGCCGACACGACGCACCGCTTCGACCGCCTGCTGTCGTTCGATGCCAACGTCGCCGGCAGCACCTTCGGACGCATCGCCTCCAAGAGCGCCGACAACCGCCTTGCGCTGCTGCCGCTCTTCCGCTTCACGCTCCGCACGCCCGACAGCCTCTCCACCGTCACGGCGGGACGCTACCACTCGCAGCGCGAGGCCGATTTCCGCCGCCGCATCGACAACCGGTACCTGACGCTCACCGCCCGCGAGAGCAACGTGCCCGCCGACTCGCTCGTCATGCTGGACAAGCGTTACGCCCGCGAGCTGATGGCCGAACCCGCATCGTGGGAGCTGCTGTTCCAGCGAGGCATCACCCAGACGCTCATCAAGCAGTACACCAATGCCGTCGGGACGTTCACGTCGGCCATCGACCAGTATCCGGCCAACCCGTTCCTCTATCTGAACCGGTCGACCACGCGGGCGGAGATGATCGACTTCATCTCGTCGATCGACAACTCCTACCAGCGTATCACCATCGAGTCCGATCCGGCCAAGCGGTTGCAGAACTCGCAGTCGCGCACCTACAACTACGACGAGGCGATCGCCGACCTGAACAAGGCCGCGAAGCTCTACCCAGACTTCCCCTACACCTATTACAATCGCGCGAACCTCATGGCGCTGTCGGGAAAACTGCCCGAAGCCTACAACGACTACACGAAAGCGATCGAGCTGAACCCCGCCTTCGCCGAAGCGTACTACAACCGCGGGCTGGTGCAGATCTTCATGAAGGACACGCGCAAGGGCTGTCTCGACATGTCGAAAGCCGGCGAACTGGGTATTCCGGAGGCCTACGAAATCCTGAAACAATACACCGCACTCGACCGATGATCCGCTCGACGCATTCCATTACCGCTCCGACGGCCCCCGCAACGGCCGTCGGCCGCGTTCATACCCTGCACAACGGCGACGTGGCGGAAACCGTTCTACGCAAACTATCACCCAAATTCAATAATCAATGACAGAAACAATCAAACGCAAACTGAGCGATTCGTCGGCCGCCCGCTGGACGGCGATGCTGATCGTCTCGTTCACGATGATGTGCGGGTATTTCATCACCGACGTGATGTCGCCGCTGGGCGACATGCTCACCCGCAGCGTCGTCGACGGCGGCATGGGCTGGACACCGACCGAATATGGCTGGTTCTCCGGAGCATACAGCTGGCTCAACATCTTCCTGCTGATGCTGCTCTTCGGCGGCATCATCCTCGACAAGATGGGCGTCCGCTTCACGGGCGTCATGGCCTGCGGACTGATGGTCGGAGGTGCGCTTCTGAAAGCCTACGCCGTTTCGCCGCTCTTTCCCGAAGGAGGAATGCTCTTCGGATTCAAGACGCAGATGTGGATGGCCGGACTGGGTTTCGCCATCTTCGGCATGGGGGCCGAAATCTGCGGAATCACCGTATCGAAAGTGATCGTCAAATGGTTCACCGGCCACGAACTGGCGCTGGCGCTCGGTTTGCAGGTGGCCATGGCGCGTCTGGGAACGGCCGCCGCACTCTTTTTCAGCCCCCGCATCGCCGCGGCATGGGGTGGAATCTCCTATCCCGTATTTTTCGGCGCGCTGGCGCTCTGCATCGGGCTGCTGGCCTATCTGGTCTACTGCGTAATGGACCGACGGCTCGACAAATCGATCGCCGCCGCGCAGGGCGAAGAGGAGGAGGGATTCAAACTCAGCGACATCAAATTCGTAGTCACCAACAAGGGGTTCTGGCTCATCGCACTGCTCTGTCTGATGTTCTATGCAGGCGTCTTCCCCTTCCTGAAATTCGCCGCGCAGCTGATGATCTACAAATACGGCGTCGATCCCGTCATGGCCGGCGACATACCGGCGATCCTGCCCTTCGGCACGATCCTGCTCACGCCGCTGTTCGGTTCGCTCTACGACCGTATCGGCAAAGGCGCCACGCTCATGGTCGTCGGCGCCATGATGCTCGTAGCCGTGCACGTGCTCTTCGCGCTGCCGATTCTCAACGAGTGGTGGTTCGCGCTGATCGTCATGGTGCTGCTGGGCATCGCCTTCTCGCTCGTTCCGTCGGCCATGTGGCCTTCGGTGCCGAAGATCATCCCGCAGAAACAACTGGGCACGGCCTATGCGCTGATCTTTTACGTGCAGAACATCGGCCTGATGTGCGTGCCGATGCTCATCGGCTGGGTGATCGACCGCTATGCGAAATTCACGCTGCCCGACGGCAACGTCTCCTATGATTTCACCGCCCCGATGTGGATTTTCGCCCTGTTCGGCATCGTCGCCGTAGCACTGGCTTTCATGCTCAAAGCCGAAGACCGCCGCAAAGGCTACGGACTCGAAGAGGCCAATATCCGGAAATAGTCTCCTCTTCCGAAGCGAAGGCCGCATCCTGTATAGGATGCGGCCTTCGCTTTCCGGCGAAAAGGCGTCAGCGGATCGACTCGTACAACTCGGTGATCCGGTCGCACATCTCCTCCCACGAAAAACGCCGTTTCTCCTCGCGCATGGCCGAGCGGAACCGCGCGAGCGTATCGCCTTCGCAGATCCGGACGAGGGCATCGGCGACGCCCGCGGCATCGGGGCGGCAGACATACCCCACACGGCCGTCGGGTACGATCTCTGGCAGACCGCCCACGTCGGTGACAATCATCGGCAGTTCGAAATTGTAGGCGATCTGCGTCACGCCGCTCTGCGTGGCGGTCTTGTAGGGCTGCACCAGCACGTCGGCCGCCGAGAAATAATACTTCACGTCGGCGTCGGGCACGAAGAAATCGTGCAGGATCACCTCCTCGCCGAGATGCAGCTCCTCGATCTGCCGTACGTATCGCTCCCGCGAGGCATAGAACTCCCCCGCCACGATCAGCCGATGCCCCGGACGGCGAAACCGCGCCCATGCGTCCAACAGGATATCCAGCCCCTTGTAGTCGCGGATCAACCCGAAGAAGAGCGCATAGCGCTGCGCAGGATCGAGCCCCAGACGGCGGCACGCCTCGTCGCGCGCGACGGCCGCACCGAAATTCTCGAACAACGGATGCGGCGAAAAGAGCGCCGGAGCGGAGGTATAGGCCTTCAACTCCTCGTGCACCTGTTCCGACATGTAGATGAACCCGTCGATCGACGAGAGGAAATAGCGGTTGAACGGACGGTCGACGAGGTGGTGTTCGTGCGGCTCGACGTTGTCGATCTGGCAGATCGTGCGCGTGTGGCCGTTGCCGCGTGCCAGACGGGCGATCGTCCCGAAGCAGGGCGCCATGAAGGGCGTCCAATACTTCATCAGCACGAAATCGGGCCGTTCGCGGCGAATGGCGCGCCCCACGCGCCACCAGTTGAAGGGATCGACCGTATTGACGCAGCGCTTGATGTGCAGATCGGCGGGCGGCAGCGCGGAGACCGTCTGGCTCTTGCCCGGAAAAAGGAACGAAGGATACTGCACCGTGAAGGTCTTGATCCCGACGTCGTGGCCTCGCGAAGCGAACGTGCGGGCCATGATCTCCATGATCGAGGCCAACCCTCCCCGGTAGGGATGCGCAGGGCCTACGATGCAGATCTTCATGGCTGCGTGCGGGCTTTATAGGCGGCGACGCCCCGTTCCAGAAAATCGACGAATCCCTCGACGCTCAGGTCGTAGCCGCGCGGCGGCAGCAGGGCCGCACCTGCGGCGTCGGCCACGATATAGTTGGGCTGGGCGTTGACGTTGAAACGCGTGCGGGCGATGTAGGAGTTGATGCGGCCGATCTCTTTGAGCGTCGTACCGCTTTCGGTGGTCACCCAATCCTCTCCGGCTGCACGTGCTTTGTCGTCGGTATACAACGCCACGACGATGTAGTCGTCGCGCAGAATTTGCTGCACACGCTCGTCGGAGAGTACCTTCTGCTCCATTTCGCGGCAGTTGACGCAGCCGTGCCCCGTCACGTCGACGAAGAGCGGCTTACCCGCGGCACGAGCGGCCGCCAGCGCCTCGTTCCATTCGAAATAACCCGTGATACCGTGCGGCATCGAGAGGAAATCGCCGTACTTGACCTGCGCAGCGCCGACACGGATCGAAGTCGGCCCGTCGGCGCCCCCGATCACGGGTAGAGGACTCTGTCCGAGGATGAAATCCTGTGTCTGCAACGGCGGCAGGTACCCCGACAGCGCTTTGAGCGGCGCGCCCCACATGCCCGGAATCATATAGACCACGAAGGCGAAATCGACGATCGCCAGCGCGAGCCGGCCGACCGAAAGCGTCTTCACCTCGCTGTCATGGGCGAAGCGCAGCTTGCCCAGCAGATAGAAACCCAACAGTGCGAACGTGACGATCCAGATCGCCAGATAGACCTCGCGGTCGAGCAGCCCCCAATGGTAGGTCTGGTCGGCCACGCTGAGGAACTTGAAGCCCAGCGCCACCTCGATGAAGCCCAGCACCACCTTCACCGAGTTGAGCCAGCCGCCGCTTTTGGGCAGGTTCTTCAACAGCGAGGGAAACATCGCAAAGAGCGTGAATGGCAGTGCGAAGGTGATCGAGAAGACCAGCATCGTGAGGATCGGAGCCCAGAAGTCGCCCGCCGTCGCGCCGATGATCGCCGAGCCGACGATCGGGCCCGTGCACGAAAACGACACCAGCACCAGCGTCAGGGCCATGAAGAAGACGCCCAGCAGACCGCCCCGGTCGGCGTTGCGGTCGCTTTTGTTGACCATCCAGCCGGGCAACGTGATCTCGAACGCGCCGAAGAACGACGCGGCGAAGACCATGAAGACGATGAAGAAGATCAGGTTGGGCAGCCAATGCGTCGCCAGCCAGTTGAAGATGTCGGCCGTCACGGCATCGCCGCCCAACAGCCGCGTCAGCAGAATGATCGCCGCAATGGGAACCGTATAGAGGAGCACGATGAACAGACCGTACATCGACGCCTTGAACCGTCCGGCCGAAGTCGACTCGCTCCCTTTGAGGAAGAACGACACGGTCATCGGAATCATCGGGAAGACGCAGGGGGTCAGCAACGCCAGCAGTCCCCAGCCGATCGCCACCAGAATCAGTCCCAACAGTCCCTCCCCCGCCGGATCGGCCGCGTCGCCGAGCGGCGACTGGTGAAGGGCGTCGCCCGCCGTGTCCTGCCCGGCCGATCCGGCGGGGAGCCGGATTTCGAAGGGCCAGTCTTCGGGCATGTTGCAGTTGTCGCCCTGGCACGAACGCCAGTTGATATTCCCCCTGAGCACCCCTTCGGCCGCCGTCAGGCGTACACGCTGGCCGAGGACGATCTCGCCCTCGTACTCACCGATCTCCTCGCCGAAGATTTCATCGAAACGGCGTTCGGCTGCCACCTTCTCGAAGGGATCGCCCATGAGTTCGACCCCTTCGGAGGGTTCGAACGCGATCACCGTCGACGAGAAGCCCGAATGGAGATCGTAGGTGTGCCACCCGTCGAGAATACGCCCCGTGAAGGTGATTTCATACACGCCGTCGCCGACAGCTGCCGTCGAGTCGCTCCACTGCACGGTCGCGGTCGGCTGCGCCAGCACGCAGAGCGCCAGCAAAAGAGCGGCTGAGGTCGCCGCGAATCGTTTTATCCGTAATTTCATATTTCCTTATATTCTATTTGCGGCATAAAAGTATAAAAATAATCGGGAGAAGCCAAATACCCTGCCGCTCCCGATCATTCCGAATCCCCCGTAATCAGAAGAGGTGCCAGGCTACCGTCAGGCCGGCCATGACGATCGAAACCATCGACATCAGCTTGATGAGGATATTGAGCGACGGACCCGACGTGTCCTTGAAGGGGTCACCCACGGTATCGCCCACGACCGTCGCCTTGTGGCACTCGGAACCCTTACCGCCGAAGTTGCCCTCCTCGATCAACTTCTTGGCGTTGTCCCATGCGCCGCCCGAATTGGCCATGAAGACCGCCAGCACGAAGCCGGAACTCAGCCCGCCGACGAGCAGGCCCATGACGCCCGCCACGCCGAAAAGAAGCCCCACCGCCACCGGCACGACGATCGCCAGCAGACTGGGCAGCAACATTTCGCGCTGCGCGCAGCGCGTCGAGATCGCGACGCAGCGCGCATAGTCGGGCGTCGCCTCGCCCGTGAGGATGCCTTTGATTTCGCGGAACTGGCGCCGCACCTCCTCGACCATGCTCTCGGCGGCACGCCCTACGGCATTCATCGTCAGACCGCAGAAGAGGAACGACATCATCGCGCCGATGAAGACGCCGACGAGCACCAGCGGATTCATCAGGTTGATCTGATAGAATTCCATGAAATCGACGATCGAAGCCTCCTGCACCAACCGCTCCGCACCGTCGGGAAGCGTGATGGCCGTCTGGCCGATGTGCAGCAGCCCGATCTTGATCTCCTCGATGTAGGAGGCCAGCAGCGCAAGCGCCGTCAGCGCGGCCGAACCGATCGCGAAGCCCTTGCCCGTGGCGGCCGTTGTATTGCCCAGCGCATCGAGCGCATCGGTGCGGCGACGTACTTCGGGACCGAGTTTGCTCATCTCGGCGTTGCCGCCCGCATTGTCCGCGATCGGACCGTAGGCGTCGGTAGCCAGCGTAATGCCCAGCGTCGAGAGCATCCCCACCGCGGCGATGCCGATACCGTAAAGCCCCAGCGACAGGTTGTGCGCCGACATCAGGTGCGCCATGTCGAACCCCGTAGCGCACAGATAGGCCAGGATGATCGCCACGCCGATCGTGATGACCGGCACGGCCGTCGAGATCATCCCCACGCCGATGCCCGAAATGATGACCGTCGCAGGGCCGGTCTGGCCGCTGCGGGCGATCTTCTGCGTCGGTCGGTAGGAGTGCGACGTGTAGTATTCGGTCGCCTGGCCGATGATGATGCCGGCCGCGAGCCCCGTGATGACCGAGAACGACAGCCCCAGCCAGTTCTGGATATCGAGCAGATAGAGGATGATGAAGGTCGCGGCAGCGATCAGCACCGAACTGACGTTGACGCCTACGCCCAGCGCACGCAGCAGCTGACGCATCGTGGCACCCTCTTTCGTTCGCACGAGGAAGATTCCGATGATCGACAGGAGGATACCGACAGCGGCGATCAGCATCGGCGCCAGCACGGCGCGCGTCTGCATCTCCACGTCGCCCGTAGCGGCGAAAGCAGCCGCGCCGAGCGCCGCCGTGGCGAGCACCGAGCCGCAATAGCTCTCGTAGAGGTCGGCGCCCATGCCGGCCACGTCGCCCACGTTGTCGCCCACGTTGTCGGCAATGGTGGCGGGATTGCGCGGGTCGTCCTCCGGAATGCCCGCTTCGACCTTACCGACCAGATCGGCCCCCACATCGGCCGCCTTGGTGTAGATGCCGCCGCCCACGCGGGCGAAGAGCGCCTGCGTCGAGGCACCCATGCCGAAGGTCAGCATCGTGGTGGTGATGATGACCAGTTTCTGCGCGCCGGAGGCGTCGACGAAGCAGTTCAGGACGATATACCAGAGCGAAATATCGAGCAGCCCCAGCCCCACGACGACCAGCCCCATCACGGCTCCGCTGCGGAACGCCACACGCAGCCCGCGGTCGAGCGACTGTTGCGCCGCATGTGCCGTCCGCGCCGAGGCATAGGTGGCGGTCTTCATGCCGAAGAAACCCGCCAGTCCCGAAAAGAACCCGCCCGTGAGGAAAGCGAAGGGAACCCACGGGTTCTGCACGCCGGCGACGTAGGCCAGATAGGCGAAAAAAAGCGCCAGCACGACGAAGACGACCGTGACGACCTTGTACTGCTGACGCAGATAGGCCATTGCGCCCGCACGGACATGGCCGGCGATCTCGCGCATTCGCTCCGTGCCTTCGCTCTGACGTTTCATCTTCCGATAAAACGCATAGGCGAAACCGAGCGCGACGACCGACGCCGCGGGCACGAGCCAGAAAATCGAAGGAATGTTCATTTTTCAGTTGTTTTTTGTTGACACTGAATCAAAGATAACATTTTTTTCGATCCGTTGTCCCCCGAAACTGCTGAAAAACGAACATCCTCCCCATTTTTTTAACAACGCCTCGCCGGAGCCGGTTATTTTTTAGTAATTTCCTTGCTGTGGGCGATCGATTGCAGGGCGAGGTATTGCTCGCCGTAGTTGAGCATGTTCTCCATCTCGGTACGGAACATGTCGAGATGTTCCTCCTCCTCTTTGGCGAGATCCTGGAAAAGCTTGTGCGTGATCTGGTCGTCCTCGGCAGCACACAGACGCGCCCACTCGTTGTAGGAATCGACCGTGCGCTGTTCGAGCGTCATCGAGAACTCCAACGCCTCCTTGACGTCGCGGATCTTGCGCGGCTCGAACGAGGGCATCATCTCGACCTCGCCTTGCAGGAAGAGGATGCGGTCGGCGATCTTGTCGGTGTGGAACATCTCCGTGATCGAGGTCTGCTTCATCATTTTCGAGAAATACTCGTAGCCGTCGTCCTCGAAATGGACGTGGAAATAGAGATACTGCAACGTGGTGGCGATCTCCTTGCCGATGGCCTGATTCAGGCGGTCGATACTCTTCTGATACTTGTTTTCGGTAGCCATAATGGAAATGAATTAAAGGATTTATGCACACCCCTCCTCCGCAAACGATGTACCACACTCCAAGATCGCGCACCGAAATTCGGAGCCGGAACCGCCGGCTCCGCACAAAAGAGACGGAGCCGCATCCCGCAGGATACGGCCCCGACATGATTATGCAACGGGGCTACCGCCATTCGAACGCCCCGCGGCAGAGGGCCGCGCCGGCATCGCTGCGAATCTCGACGAGCGTCTGCGAACCGCGCTCTTCGAGCGCCACCGAGAGCGTCTGGCCGTAACGCGCCTCTTTGAGGAAATTGATGTCCAGCCGCAGCGGGCGCTCCTCCGCGAAGCGTTCGATCGGCAGCACGTCGAGCATCATCTCGATGTAGCGCATCGTATTGACATGGCGGTTGAAATCGATGTCCGAATAGGCGACCTTGTGGGTCAGCACCGGTTCCGCATCGGGTGCGGGCACCTTGCGCGGCTTTTCGGCCGGCGACGGGCACTCCACGATCGCGTCGTTATGACTCTCGGCCACCGCCCGCAGGTCGACGGCCGTCCGCTTCGACAAGTCGAGCATACACCATTGCGACACCACGCGGCCGAAACACACGCCCGTCTGGTCGGTCAGTTCGAAATTACGCGTCGAGAGCATCCGGCCGTAGTCGCTGATCCACGTCGCAATCTCGTACTTCACGTACTCCTCGGGACGGTAATCGAACTCGAAGGCGATGCGCGAAAGCACCCACGAGAAGTTGTCCTTGTTCAGGGCGTCCACCCCGAACCCCTTGGTATGGGCGTCGATACCCGCGATGTTGAGGATGTTTCCGCCCAGCGCCACGAGGGTGATGCGCAGCGAGAAATCGACCTCCTGCGGTTCCACCCGAAAAGGATATGCAGTTTTAGTTGCCATGGCTTTTACTGTTTTTACATTTTGCAGTCTCGAAGATACGATTTATTTTCGAATCGCACGCACCGCACGACGTCAAAAACACGATATTCCGGTCGCCGCGCATCCGCACGAAACGAAAAAACATTATATTTGTGGGTATTTCCATACCAACCTCATTCAATAACCTTTTAACCCCGGCAGGCTCTCCGGTCAAAAGACGCCGACTTAATGAAACTACTTACCATCACCCTTCTCACGACCTGCACCCTCCTTTGCGGGTGCTGCGGCTCCGACTGCGGAACCGCCGACGCTTCGCTCGACTACGCGGCCATCAACGCGCAGGCGGCCGAACAGTACCTCCGCCCGATCCGCCCCGGCTACGAGGGACGCAACCCCTTCTGGAACGGATTCGCCAAAAAGTTCATCTACGCCCCGGCGTTCGATTTCGACGAGGTGGCCGGCGCCGCGAACTACCGGTTCACCGTCGTCCCGCTCGGCGAAGAGACGCAAGCGTCGTGGAGTTTCACCGCCGACTCGCCGAAAGCCGCCCTTACGCCGGTCTGGGGCGAGATTCCGGTCGGTCGAGTCCGCCTCACGGTCGAGGGCCTCGACGCTTCGGGAAAGGCGCTCGGCAAAGCAGGCGAACGCGAGTTCCTCCGCGACTATCCCTTCACGGGCCCCTATACGCCGGCGGTGCGCGACTACCGCCAGGCTGCGCTCATGGGCCTGCTCTACATCCACCGGATGCCGGAGATCCAGTACTGGGCCGAGCACACCGAACCCGATATGAACTACCGCCACAACACCTACCCCTGCAAGATCATCGGCGCGACGATCCGTGCGGAGGCGCTGCTCGCACGCCTGCTTCCCGCCCATAAGGAGCAGGCGACGCGCATCGCCCGCAACGCCGCGCAGTTCCTGATCGACCAGAGCCGCCCCGCAGGCGATCCGCTCGCCTTCTTCCCGCCTACTTATTACAAGGATCTGATCGCCTCCAAACGCACCGAGAACCAGAACAAGACGATGACGATGGAGGCCGCTTCGGCCGGCCACGCCTTCCTGGATCTCTACGACCTGACGGGCGACAAGACCTATTACGATCGTGCGCTCGGCATCGCCGACACCTACGTGCGGTTGCAGCGCGAAGACGGTTCGCTGCCGATCAAGGTCGATTTCGTCACCGGCGAACCGGTCAACGACGCCTGCGCCATGCTGCACCCCCTGCTGCGTTATTTCCAGCGTCTCAAAGCCGACTACGGCGTGGAAACCTACGCCGAAGCGCAGGCCGAAGGCGAGCGGTGGATGCGCGACGTGGCGATCCGCAATTTCGACATGACGGGACAGTTCGAAGACGTGACGGTCCTGGGCCTGCAACCCTACGAAAACCTGACCAACTGCACGGCGGCGCCCTACGCCGCCTACCTGCTCTCGAAGGAAGCGCCTTCGGCCGAAGATATGGCCGATGCCGTCGATCTCGCCCGTTTCAGCGAGGATCAGTTCACCTTCTGGGACACGCCGCTCACCGAGAACGGGATCAAGGACAAGGCAACGCCCTGCGTCTACGAGCAGTACAAATACCAGAAACCGGTCGACAACAGCGCCTGCAACGTCGCGGACGCGATGCTCAGCCTCTACGAGGCTACCAGCGAGGAAATCTACCTGGCCAAGGGCAAAGCGCTCATCGACAACATCACCGTCGTGCAGAACGCGGTCAACGGGCAGATTCCCACCACATGGGACTTCCGCCCCACGAAGAGCGACCGCAACCGCACGTACTGGATCAACTGCTCCTACTCCTCCATCTCCTCGCTGCTGCGACTGGAAAAGCTCCTCGCCGAGAGACAAAAATAACCTTCCGGCACCCCGCACCGCAGATGCGTATGGCAGAATCCGTCCGCCATACGCATCTTTCGTTCGACCGCAGCCCGCTGCCGCATACGACACGACGCCGGCGATCCGGCGGCCCGGCCGGCAAATAATGGCGTAAATATTTTGCACGGCGGACAAAATAAGTTATTTTTGTCCGGAGTTCCGACCCGACGCTCGTCCGCAAGCCCGGAATCGGGCCGGAACGCACCCGATCCCGATCTCAGGCACGAACCGCGCCTACCCTCTCCCGCCGCACGGAAATTCCGCAGCGGAAAGAACGGCCGCTGTCGTGCGCTGCGGATGCGGAAAACCGAAATGCTCCGAATAATCGCTCTCAAAAAACAAACGCTTATGAACAAAGTATCTTTCCGACTCACCTTCGCCGAAGCGCTGGAAATCGGTGTCAAGAATGCGCCGTCGATCATCGGCTGCGTGGTGTTGTGGCTGCTCACGATCTGGGTGCCCTACATCAACGTCGGCACCACGATCGCCATCAACATGCTGCCGATCGAACTGGCCAAAGGCGGCGTCATCTCGCCGCTCGGCATCTTCGACGCGAAGTATCGCAAATACATGGGCGATTTTCTCATCACGACCGGCCTGATGATCATTCCGGTCTTCATCGCCTCGCTCTTCATGATCGTACCGGGCATCGTGCTCTCGATCGCATGGAGTCTCGCCTACTTCTTCCTCTTCGAGAAGAAAAAGAATCCGATGCAGGCGATCTCGGCCAGCAACGAGGCGACCTACGGCAGCAAGTGGACGATGTTCTTCGTCCTGCTGGCGTTCGTCGTAGCAACCTACGTCGTAGCAGGCATCTTCGCCTGGATCTGCGCGGCGATCGACGTGGGATTCATCACCTTCGTCGTCATGCTGGCGCTCGTTGCCGTCATCATGTCGATCTCGCTGGCGATCAACTCCTCGTTCTGGCGACAACTCAAAGACAACGTACAATAACCGACAGACGTTTTTCGATCATGCCCGAAACGGACCGCAGTCCGTTTCGGGCATTCTCAGGCTCATTCTTCATAACCCCATGTCTCAAAATCTCAACCGTTTTTTCAGAATCTACCTGCGGCTGGCAGCGCTGACGCTCGTCGTCTGCACGCTGTTGCGCATCGTTCTGCTGTTCAACGAACAGACCTCCGAGCTGGGCTTCGGCTTCCTCCAATGGGTCGTCGTCTTCGGACTGGGCGCCCTGAACGACCTCTGCGCCCTGACGCTCGGCTATGTCTTCCTGTGGCTCTTCCTGCTCACGCTCTCGAAGCGGAAATACGACCGCCCGACGGGATACGTCCTGCTCGGCGTATTGACGGCGGCGTTTTGCTACGTCGCCTTCTGCAACACGATCTTCGACGAATACGGCAGCGCAGCGCCGCTCGTCGCCACGATCGTGCTGGGCTACTGGGCCGGCAGCTTCGCCCTGCGGCTCTTCGTGCCGCGGCTGCAACCGCTGTGGTCGAAGGGATGGCTGGCCGCGCTGCTCGCGATCTACGTCGGCGCGATCCTCTTCAACGCCGTCAGCGAATACTATTTCTGGAACGAATTCGGCGTGCGCTACAACTTCATCGCCGTGGACTATCTGGTCTACACGAACGAGGTGGTGGGCAACATCATGGAGTCCTACCCGATCGTCCCGCTGGCGACGCTGATCGTCGCGCTGACCGTCGCCGTCACGTGGTGGCTCTTCCGCCGCGACATCCGCGCCGCCGAGGCGTTCAAAACCGGCGGGTGGAAACTCGTCGCCTCGCCGATCTATCTGGCCATGGCGGGCGTCGCCCTGTGGATGCTGCCCTTCAACACGCGGTTCCAGACGAGCGACAACGTCTACTACAACGAATTGCAGGCCAACGGACTCTATAAGTTCTACGAGGCGTTCCTCAAAAACGAACTCGACTACATGCAATTCTACCGCACGCTGCCCGAAGACCGGGCCGCGGCACTCGTCCACGACGAATACCGGAGCGAAGGGCAGAATCACCGTTACATCACCTCGCCGAACGAGGAACGGCACCCCAACATCGTGCTCGTAACGCTCGAAAGCATGAGCGCATCGTTCATGGCGCGCTACGGAAGTTCCGACGGCCTCACGCCCCGCCTCGATTCGCTCTGCGGCAAGGCGCTGGTCTTCGACCGGCTCTTCGCCACGGGCAACCGCACGGTACGCGGACTGGAAGCCGTGACGCTCTCGCTGCCGCCTTGTCCCGGACAGAGCATCATCAAACGCCCCCGCAACGCCGGCATGCACTCCACGGGCGCCATGCTGCGCGACAAGGGCTACGACGTACTCTACTTCTACGGCGGCAACAGCTATTTCGACAACATGGAGACCTTCTTCGGCGGCAACGGCTACGAAATCGTCGATCAAAAGCAGTACGCACCCGACGAGATCACCTTCCAGAACATCTGGGGCGTCTCGGACGAAGATTCCTACGCCAAGGCCATCCGCACGCTCGGCCAGCGCGCCCGCAGCGGCCGCCCCTTCTTCGCCCACATCATGAGCGTGAGCAACCACCGCCCCTACACCTATCCCGCAGGGCGCATCCCGATCCCCAACGACGCCAAATCGCGCGCCGGCGGCGTGATGTACAGCGACTATGCGCTGGGCGGGTTCCTCGACGCGGCGAGCCGCGAACCGTGGTTCGACAATACGGTCTTCGTCATCACGGCCGACCACTGCGCGTCGAGCGCCGGCAAAACCGAGATCCCGCTCGAAAAGTACCATATTCCGGCGATGATCTACGCCCCCGCCTTCGTCGCACCGGGCAGCGTCGGCAAGACCGCGTCGCAGATCGACCTGATGCCGACGCTCTTCTCGCTGCTGGGTATGGACTACGACTCGTGGTTCTACGGACGCGACATCCTCGCAGACGACTTCCGCGAACGGGCGTTCGTGGCGACCTACCAGGACTTGGGCTACCTCGAAGGCGACCGCTTCACGGTGCTCTCGCCCGTCGACCGTGCGGAACAATTCCTGCTGCGGCCGACGGACGACGATCCCTACGCGCTGGAACGCACCGAGGCGATCGACAGCACGCACCTCAATCGTGCCATTTCGCTCTATCAGACCTCCTCGCAATGGAACAAACGATAAGCAAGTTCCCGAATCCGTTCGGTAGCGTCGCTCCTCATAAGCTGTTCGCATGGGGCCTGTCGGCAACGGTGGGCTACGGCTTCGTCATCTGGGGTGTGCGGATCTACCAGAACCAGACGGTCGAATTGGGCGGGCAACTGCTGGTCGTGCTGATGCAGGCATTCGTTCTGCCCGCACTGCTCTACGGTGCCGACCGGCTCCGCCGCCGGTTTCCGGCCGACGCGACGGCGCTCTTCGGCGGCTTGCTCTTCGCACAGATTCCGCGTCTTGCGGCGAGTGCCGGCAGCGCATGGCTCTACGCATGGCTGCTGCCGCTCGGCAACGGCTCGGTTTCGCCGCTGCAAGAGACGATGCAGGCGGGAGGTTCGGCCGTTTTGGGCAGCGTCACCGTTTTGTGCGGCATTTGGAGCATGATCTGGGGTTGGCAGGCATTCTGCCGTGCGACGCACGCGAAGGGCCTCCGCAGCATCGCCGTCTACGCCGGATGCTATGTCCTCGCGGCCATCCTGCTCGCAATCATTCTTCAAATGCTGCGGCACGGCTGGCACTTGAACTGGTAGCGAAAACGACGAAAGGGAATACCGGAGGATCGGGACAATCTGAACGACTGTCCCGATCCGCTCGTTTTATCGGACAATCCAGAAGGTTTTGCCGCTCTTACAGACTCCGCAGACGAAGTATTTCAAAAAGGGATTTGCAGCGGAATCGCAGCCGCACAGCGACGGTCGCTGCGCCCGCAGGGCGATAAAAAATGGGTAAGCTACTTATATCGCACCGCTACAACCGTATACCCTTGCTCAATTCCTTGCCTGGGGGATTCTACAGGAGCTGGTCGTATAAGACTTACCCGAGTGCAAAAGTAACTCTTTTTTTCAAAAGCGCAAAAAGAAAACGGAAAATTCGCAAAAAGAGTCGCCGTGCGGCGCATCTGCGTACCGGAACAGAGGAAACGACAAGGGAAAGCAGCCGGATTCCCGCTCCCCACGACGTTCCGAGCGGAACGGGAGCGTTCGTATCTCGCCCGCCATTCGGGTGTCCCCGACAACCGCACGGCGCTTCGAGCAGGCCGAAGCCCCGCCCAGATAGGCGACGCCTCGGCAAAACCGCAAACTTCGTTTGCTTTTGCGCTCGGCTTGCACTATCTTTGTTCGAAAATTCCCGGCAATGCGTCGCAAACTCATCATCGGCCTCTGCATCCTCGTCGTACTGCTCGCAGGCATCGGCATCTACCTCCGCAACGGTTTTTACGGAAACTGCGTACCGGAACGACGGTCGCTCTACGTGCGGTCGGGATCGGAGTACCGCACGCTCGAAGATTCGCTCGACGCCGCGATCGCACACACCGCCTTCTTCCGGTTCTACGCCCGTCATATCGAACTCGACCGGTCGTTCAAACCCGGGCACTACGTGCTGGAACCGGGAATGAACGTCGTACAAGTAGCACGTATGCTCAAACTGGGATTGCAGACGCCCGTGCGGGTGACGATCAATAACGTCCGCACCCCCGCACAGCTTGCCGGCAAGCTGGCGCGGCAGATCGAGGCCGACTCAGCGACGATCGTCGGCGCGCTGACCGATCCCGCGACGGCGAGGAAAGCGGGCTTAGATTCGGTGACGCTCTTTTCCATGTTCATCCCCGACACCTACGAATTCTATTGGACGGTTTCGCCGGCGCAGTTCATCGAACGGATGCGGCGCGAATACGACCGCTTCTGGACGCCGCAACGCGACGCGAAGCGCCAGCGCAGCGGATTGTCGCGCCTCGAAGTGATGACGCTCGCCTCGATCGTCTACGAGGAGACCCGCCAGAGCGACGAAATGCCCCGTATCGCGGGCGTCTACATCAACCGCCTGCGCAAAGGCTGGCCCTTGCAGGCCGACCCGACGGTCAAATACGCCTTGCAGGAGTTCGGACTGCGGCGCATCCTGCACCGGCACCTGAAATATCCGTCGCCCTATAACACTTATATAAATAAAGGCCTGCCGCCGTCGCCGATCTGTATGCCGGGACGCAACGCCATCGACGCCGTACTCGATTTCGAACGACACGATTACATGTTCTTCTGCGCACGCCCCACGTTCGACGGCTACCACGACTTCGCACGCACGCTCCGCGAACACAACGCCAACGCCCGCGCCTATTCGGCCGAGCTGAACCGCCGGAAGATAAGGTAATTCCTTCGAAAACAAGAAGACGGCACGCATCCGCCTCCGACCGGGAAACCGTTTTTTCGACCGCATCCCAACCTCCGCCTCGGCAAAATGCGGACAAGTTTGCTTTTGCCCTCGCTTATTCGTATCTTTGGCGTCTTAGATACTCCGTCTCGGCATAATCAAGCTAACGCTTGCTTCTGCGCTCGACTTTTCGTATCTTTGCCGACGTATGATCCTGCGCATCTATCCTCAGAATCCCGCCGAACGGGAGATACGGCGTGTCGTCGAAGCCTTGGAGCGCGACGGCGTGGTCGTCTACCCCACCGATTCGGTCTACGCCTACGGCTGTTCGCTCCGCTCGGCACGCGGCCTGGAACGACTGCGCCAACTCAGCGGCAAACAGACCGGTGAGTTGAGCATCATCTGCGACGGCATCTCGCGGGCGGCGGAATACTGCCGGGTGGACAACGCCGCGTTCAAGATTCTCAAACGCAATCTGCCGGGAGCGATCACCTTCCTGCTCGACGCATCGTCGCGGATGCCCGACAAGGCGTTGCAACGCCGCAAGACGATCGGCGTGCGCATCCCCGACAATGCGATTCCGCGGGCGATCGTCGAACAGCTGGGGTGCCCGCTCATCACCGCATCGCTCAAAAGCGACGACGACGCGGAGTACATGACCGACCCCGAACTGATCCACGAACGTTACGGCCGCGAAGTGGCGCTGGTCGTGGACGGGGGATACGGTTCGATCGTGCCCACCACGGTGGTCGACCTCACGCAGGAAGAGCCCGAAATCGTGCGGCAGGGTGCGGCGGAACTCAACTGACGGACATAATGACACGATCCAATTCAATATGAACCAGACGAATTTTTGGAACGACGCCGCGAAGTACGGTGCCGTCATCGGCGGCGCATCGGCCGTCTGCTCGTTGCTGGGAGACGCCACGGGAGCGGGATTTTTCGGACTCATCGGACTGGCCCTCTACATCGGGCTGCTCTTATACTACACACGCAAACGGGCGACATCCCGCTCGACACGCGAGGAGGAGTACGGATACGGCAGGCGGTTGGGATTCATCGTCGCCATGGCGCTCTTCGTGGGCGTTATCAACGCCGCCTATACGATCTTGGCCAGCCGCATCCTCTTCACGGACAAATACGCCGAACTCTACGAACAATCGTTCGCGCTTCTCTCGAAAACGGGGTTGTATACCGGCGAAATGATCTCACAAATGGCCCTGATGGTGCAGTCGCCTCTTTGGATCACCTTCTCGTCGGTCGCCGGACAAGCCCTGCTCGGCCTGCTGTTCGGACTGGTGCTCGCCGCCCTCGCACAGCCCCGGCAACGATTCGACAACAATACGGAGGAGTAACCGGATGGAGAAGCGATTGGACATCTCGGTGGTCGTGCCGCTCTACAACGAGGAGGAGTCGCTCCCCGAACTGACGGCCTGGATCGACCGCGTAGCACGCGAAAACGGCCTCTCTTACGAAATCGTCTTCGTCGACGACGGCTCGACCGACGGCTCGTGGGAGACGCTCGAACGCCTCAAAGAACACTATCGCGCCCTGCGGGCGATCGGGTTCGCCCGCAACTACGGCAAGTCGGCCGCACTCTACTGCGGATTCGCCGCCGCCGAAGGCGACGTGGTCTTCACGATGGACGCCGACTTGCAGGACTCGCCCGACGAAATTCCCGACATGCGCCGCATGATCCTCGAAGAGGGCTACGACATGGTTTCGGGATGGAAACTCAAACGTCACGACCCGATCGGCAAACGCTGGCCCAGCAAATTCTTCAACTGGACGGCGCGCACCGTCTCGGGCATCAAACTCCACGACTTCAACTGCGGACTGAAAGCCTACCGCCGCAAGGTGGTCAAGTCGATCGAAGTCTACGGCGAGATGCACCGCTACATCCCGATCCTGGCCAAGGAGGCCGGATTCCGCCGCATCGGCGAGAAGGTAGTCTGCCACAGGGCGCGCAAATACGGCTCCTCGAAGTTCGGCATGGAACGCATGGTCAAGGGCTACCTGGACCTGATTACGGTCTCGTTCCTTTCGCATTTCGGCCGGTCGCCGATGTACTTTTTCGGCGGGTTGGGGACGCTCATGTTCCTGCTGGGCGGCTGCTCGACGATCTGGATCATCGCCGCTAAGCTCTACAAGCAGGCGCACGGCCTGCCGCTGCGGGCCGTCACCGAGCAGCCGCTCTTCTACCTTTCGATGCTTCTGGTCATCCTCGGCGTGCAGTTTTTCCTGGCCGGTTTCCTGGGCGAGCTGATCGACCGCAACGCCTCCGACCGCAACAAATACCTGATCGACAAGAATATCTGACAAACAGACGATTATGATACAACGTATTCAGACACTCTATCTGCTTCTGGCCGCAGGACTGGTAGCCTGCGCCGCGTTCCTGCCCCTGGCCTCGTTCGCCAGCGGCGGCGAAGAGTTCCGCCTTTACGCCTTCGGACTGCGGACTGCGGACGGCGAAACCGTGCAATCGACCCTCTACATGGGCATCCTGCTGGCATTGGCGTTGGTGCTGCCGCTGACGACGATCTTCCTGTTCAAGCGCCGTATGCTGCAATTCCGGCTCGGCGTGGTGGAGATGATCCTGCTGCTGGGCGCACAGATCGTAATGGGCATCTACTATTTTCTCAGCTACCGCCTCTTCTCTTCGTTCGAATTCCACGCCCAGAGCGTCAAACTGCCACTGGTGCTGCCGCTCATCGCCATGATCTTCACCTATCTGGCCGTCCGTGCCATTTTCCGGGACGAACTGATGATCCGTTCGATGGACCGCATCCGCTAAGAAAATATACGACCGTCTGCGATGCCGACCCCTTTCCCGACGGGTCGGCATCCGCTTTGTTTCCGCCTGAAAAGAAAAATCCGTCCGGAAAGAGCCAAAAAACATTACACTTTTTCATACTTTCAGCTAAAAATATATCGATTTTTAATTGGTTATTCCGATAAAAGACCATAACTTTGATTGAAAATCCACTTTATAAAACGGATACGAAAAGCCATAAAATCATATTCACACTTAATTCAAATTCATTATGAAGCAATTAAACATTTGGAAAACATCGTTTTACACGATGCTGGCGATCGCCGCCGGGGCGTTCACGGCATGTGTGGACGACGATGTCGACAAACAGGCTCCCACGCTGGAACTATCGGAGGAGGCCGTCGCCTTCACCGGAACGGCTACCGAAGACGCGACCGTTACGGTGAGGAGCAACCGTCAATGGACGGTCGCCTACGAGGACGAAGAGACCCAAAAGGAGTGGATGTATTTCAAAGTCTCCGGCAACGAGGTCTCCGAGGGCATCTACAACGGCGACGGTACGGTCAAGATCACCGTCGGCGAATCGGCGCAGCCCCACATGGGCCGTCTGATTTTCACGCTGAGCAACAGCTACGGCGAACTCTACCGGAAATACCTGACCGTCACGCAGGGCAACTACGTTCCCCCGACGGTCGGTGCCGTCGGCAAACTGGTCGAGTATATTCTGGGCAACAGCGACCTGAGCGGCGCCGTCGGCTCGGACAAGGCCATGCCGCTCCAATACAGCGAGTCGACGATCGAGGCGGTCATCCTGGCCAACGACGCGGCGGGCAACAACAACCGCAAACTCTACGTGGGCGACAACAACGGCCTCGAACGGTCGGCCATCGTTCTCTACGGTGCCGATTTCGCCATGGCCAACGACCCCGTAACGAAGTATCCCGCAGGCCGTAAGGTCACGCTCAATCTCGAAAACGCGAAATACTACGCATTCAACAACGTGCGCCAGCTGACCGACGTCGTCGTCACCGTAGGCGACGAAGAGGTCGAGCTGGTCGTTCCGTCGCTTTCGGTCGAAAAATTCAATACGGGCGACTATCAGGCGCAGTACGTGAAACTGAACAACATGACGCCCGCCCAGTCGTTCGTCGGCAAGCCGTGGACGGCAACCGAAAGCCAGTCGGTAACGCTCAACGACGCTTCGGGCAAGACACTGACCGTCTACATGAACAAGGCGCAGTTCGCCACCGGATTCGCCGACATGTACGTGGCCGACAAGACCGGCACGATCTACGGCGTGGCCGAAACCTATCGCGAAAACGCACAGCTCATCCCGACCAAAAAGGCCGATATCGCGGCTCTAAGCACGGATCAGGGGGGGGGTACGGATCCCGACCCGACGCCGGGCGACGCGATCTACTATGAATCCTTCGGTACGGCCGACGTATCGGACAAACCGCTTATCGCCGACTATACGGGCTGGGCGAAAACCGGTTCGGGTGCAGGCGAAGTCTCCTACACCGGCGAGGGCAATATGTCGATCCGCACCAGCGGAAAACTCAGCGCCGGCTACGACGGTGCTTCGGGCAAGAACAAAGCGTTCTTCGGAACGAACAATCCCGCCTTAATCATCAACAAGATCAAACTCGACGGAGCACAGGATCTGCAACTTACTTTCGGTGCACAATATTCGAAAACGATCGACTATGATGCCGGTCTCTACGACAACGAGTTCAAACCGGAGAAATTCCACCTCGCTCTGAGTGCCGACGGCACCAGCTGGACGACAGTCGAGTACACCTATGCACAGGCCGACGAGTTCTGGGTATTCGCCACCTCGAAATTCAAGCTGAAAAACAAAGCGGCCTATCTCTACGTGAAATATGCAGTCGATGAAGCATCGGTATTCGCTATCGACGACGTGACGCTCGCCGAAGGCGAAGGCGGCACCGAAGTCGATCTGGGCGAAGGCAGCGAAGAACCCGAACCCACGCCGGGCGAAGCGATCACGGTGAACGAACTCTACCGGCTCGCCGAAACAGTTACGGGCAAGGACAAGCTCGTGATCGACGCCGAAAACAATCGCACGCTCGAAGCGGTCGTCGTAACCGACGTCGACGGCGGCAATGTTTCGGCCAATAACCTGATGGTAATGACCGAAGGCGCGACACAAGCCAAGAACGGTATCCTGCTGTTCAGCAGCGGCCAATACACCAATCCCAAAGATCCCGCATTCCCGTTCAAGTCGGGCGACAAGGTTCGTTTCACGCTTGTGAAAGGATTGGCCAAAGTGGCTAATTTCTCGAACTGCTACGAGGTAACCTGCGAATCGAGCGATGCAGCCACGTGGCTGACGGCCGAAGTAATCGGCAAGGCGCAACTCACCCCTGTCCCGCTCACATCGATCGACAATCTGATCGATTATCAGGGCATGCTCGTCACGGTCAAGAACGTCACTTCGCCCGCAACGGCCGGTAATTGGGCTGTGGGTACCACCACGTTCAAGGTCGGTTCGTCCGATCTGACCGTCTACGTGACACAGGACGCCGCCGGATTCGCAGGCAAGCAATACGCGGCTTCGAAAACGGGCGATCTGACCGGTTATGTCTCCCTCTATAAAGGCGCCGTACAGCTTTGTCCGCGCAACATGACCGATGCAGCCGCCTTCGCCGAGGGCGGCACGGATCCCGAACCCGCGGATCCGGCGCACATCGTGCTCGATTTCTCGCGCGGAAAGGACATGGCGACACCCGCATTCCCCTACCACGACAAGGACGACTCCTCGTCCGCAACGGAGGGCACCTATACCATCGACGGCTACACCTATTATATCAAGGCCAGCGCCGACGGCAAGTTCTACTGGTTCTACAACAACTACAACGCCGAGACAAAACCCGAAACGGTTTACGAAGCCTTCTTCATCGGCACGACCGGCGCCTACATCGAACTGCCCGCCATCAGCGGCAAGGCGCTCTCGAAGGTCATCCTGACCGGCGCCAGCGGTGCTTCGGGCGACAGCGAAGCCGCGATCACGGACACGGCAGGCGCCGACATCGCCGGCGGCCTGTCGCAAGTAGTCGGCAAGGGCGAAGCAACCTACGACCTGAGCGGCACGGTAGCCAACACCTCCTACCGCATCACCGTCACGAAGAAAAACTGCCAGTTCGCCAAGATCGAACTCTTCTACGGCGAGGGAGGCGGCAGCACGCCCGTGCAGCCCACGCTGAGCGTCAATCCGACCTCGCTGTCGTTCGCGGCGAAGGATCAGGCCAAGACGATCGCCTGCACCGTGGCCAACGCCGACGGTTACACGGTAGGCACCTCGTCCTCCGACGCAGCCAACTTCGCCGCATCGGTAGCGGGCACGACCGTCACGGTCACCCCGACCGAGAACACCGGCAGCGCACGCAACGCCACGGTCACGGTCTATCTGACCAACGACGGCGGCGCGACCAAAGTCGCAGCGAAGACCGTCGCCGTCACGCAGGCTGCCGCCGGCGGTTCGGAACCAGCAGGCGATACCTACGACAAGATCACGAAAGTGGCCGAGCTCGTCAACGGCATGACGGGTTTCATCGGCTGCGAGCCGGGCGGAACTTACGGTCTTCAACTGGTTACGGGATTCACCGATTACGGTCAAGGATTCACCGCCGCTTACACGTATGACGAAACCAAAAAGACACTGTCGCTGACAAGCGGTAATTATACAGCTATCGAATTCACGTTCGAAGCCGTAGCCGATGGATTCAACATCAAGCAGGGCGACAAATACCTGATCGGTACGGGCATTATCGACAACGGAAAGCCCAAACAGGGACTCGTTTTGGCCGATGCTCCGGCACAGCCCTGGACATTCACGGAGGATGCCAGTGGCGTAATCGCCACGACGAACGCATCGGGAACGGTAGACGGACAGGCATTCAACTACCCCGCCATCTATATGATGTGCGCAAACAGCGCATCGAGCCGGTTCCTGCGCCCTTATGTACAAGCATCCTACGGCAAAGGATTCTGCTTCTTCAAGAAAAACTGAGTTGACAACGATCGCCGGCGGGTAACGCCGCCGGCGATTCCTATCCGTTTCGAATGACTATGCAGACACACCTCCTCCGACAGTGGCTCCGACTCGCGGTCGCGGCCGTCGCAGTATTTTTCGCCGCCTGCGGCGACAGCGACGGCGATGCGGCGACAGCCCGTGTGGAGTCGTGCGAACTGGAACGGTCGTCGATCGTCGGCGGCCAGATCGCAAGCGGCGAGGAAACCGCTTCGCTGCGCGTGATCGTCGAGGTCTCCGGCAGCGGACAGCTGAACTACACGGCTACGATCACCAGCGGCGACTGGCTTTCGCTGAGCGCCCGCGACTTTTCGGCCGCAGGGCGGCAGCGGCAAGGGACGGTCGACAGCGGCGAGAACCTGCTGTTCTTCTACTACAAGGCCAACGCCTCGGCGCAAAGCCGCATAGCGACTTTCACGATCGCTTTCGACGACGGTTCGGCACCCTACGACTTCGAGCTGACGCAGCTGGCGCCCAATGCGACCGACAATCCCTACGACACGCCGAAACAGTGGCCCGAGCTGCCTGCCGGCAAGGAGGAGACAGACTATATCTATGCGGCCCACTATGCCAAGATGAACCTGAAAACCGTGCGCAACTACTCGCTCTGCTTCGACAAGAAACTGCGCGTGGCGCATTGGGTGGCCTATCCGCTGCACGCTTCGTACATCGGATCGCTGGATCGCAGCGAAGCATGGGCGCCCGATCCGAAGATTCCGCAGCAGTACCAGCCTGCACTCTGGCTGGGCGGTTATCAGAACGGCAACGTCTACAATCGCGGTCACCAGATTCCGTCGAAAGACCGCACGACCGTCGAGGAGATGAACAAGCAGACGTTCTACGCATCGAACATGACGCCGCAGCGCGGCCAGTTCAACCAGAACATGTGGGCAGCGCTCGAAGCGAAAGTCCGCAGTTACGTCTGCCCGGATACGCTCTACGTCGTCACGGGATGTTATTTCGCCAACCTCGACGAATCGACGAAAGACAAGGCCGGAAACGTCTGTCCGGTTCCCACGAACTACTTCAAGGTGCTGTTGCGCACGCGCGACGGCGCGACCGGCAAGCGGATCGCCGACTGCAAGGCCTCGGAACTGAAAGCCATCGGATTCTGGGTCGCCAACGAAAACGGACAGCAGCTCGGCAGGCAACTTTGCCGCAGCGTGGCGGAGATCGAGAAAGAGACGGGATTTACCTTCTTCCCCGACGCCGACGCCTCGGTCAAGGCACAGAACAGCCCCGAACAATGGGGATTTTAACCGCGTTTTCGACAAGCCGAGCGCAGAGCCGGACGCCGTCCGAGCCATGCCGGGACGAGAAAACGAAGAATGAAATTCAACAATTCGAATCATGAGAAAGAAACTGATAATCACAGCGGTGCTGGCGTCAGTCATGGTGATGTGCTTCGCGCAGAAGCCCCACAAGATCATGTTCTACAACATGGAGAACTTCTTCGACACCATCGACGACCCCGAAACCAACGACGAAGAGTTCCTTCCCGACGGTGCGAAGCGGTGGAATACGGCCAAGTACGACAAGAAACTCCGCAACATGGAGCGCGTGTTGTTCGACATCGCCGCCATCGACCGCAACTATCCGGCGGTGATCGGCGTCTCGGAGATCGAGAACCGCTCGATCCTGGAAGACATCGCATCGACGCGCAAGCTCCTTCCGGCACGTTATGCGATCTGCCACTACGACTCGCCCGACCTGCGCGGCGTGGACGTGGCGTTCCTCTACCGTCCGGATGTCTTCAAACTCGAAGGCAGCGCCGACATCCCCGTGCGGATCGCCTCGCTGCCCAACTGGCGCACGCGCGGCATCGTGACGATGTGGGGAACGATCGACGGCGAACCCTTCCTCTTCATGGTCGCGCACTGGCCCTCGCGGCTGGGCGGGCAGGCGGCATCGGCCTTCAAGCGCAACGCCGCGGCCGACCAGATGCGTGCGATCGCCGACTCGGTGCTCAAAGTCAACCCCGCCACCAAGATCGTGGCCATGGGCGACTTCAACGACGATCCGACCGACGAGAGCGTCGAAGTCCATCTGGGCGCCAAGGCCAAGATCAAGGAGTTGCAGCCGGGCGATTTCTACACGCCCTTCGCCGACATGCTCAAAGCCGGTCTGGGAACGCTCGCCTACCGCGACGCATGGAACCTCTTCGACAATATCGTCGTTTCGGAGAACCTCGCTACCGGCTCCGCCGGCAAACTGAAACTCGTCAAGGACCCGTACAAAAAGACCAAATTCTACGGCAATATCTTCAAACCCTCCTACCTCATCCAGCAGGAGGGGCAGTATAAGGGTTATCCGCTGCGTACCTTCGTAGGCAACAATTTCCAGGGCGGATTCTCGGACCACCTGCCGGTATTCATCTACATTGCCAAATAAATCGATTCATTATGAAAATAAAGCATTTACTCACATTGCTTCTGACGATGGCGACGCTCCCTGCCCTCGCACAAGGCAGCGGCATCAAGGGAAAAGTCGTCTCTCGCGGCGACCGCGCGGCCATCGAGCAGGTGAAGATCACCCTCACCCCCGGCGAACGACAGGCGACCTCCGACGCCGAGGGGCGGTTCCGGTTCGACGACGTGGCTTCGGGCGACTACACCCTCACGTTCGAAGCCGACGACTACGAACCGCTCGAAATCAAGGTTCGCGTGGACAAGCTCACGAAAGACGTCCGTTCGATCGCGCTGGTACCCGTCTATACCGAGGCGTTCGACGACTCGATCTTCGCGGAGTTCGACACCGAGACGGCCAACGACACGCAGTCGCTGCCCTCGTCGCTCTCCTCGTCGAAAGACGTCTTCAACAACATCGCCTCCTACAAGTTCGGCGAGATGCGTTTCAACCTGCGCGGTTACGATTCGCAGTACACCAACGTCTATTTCAACGGCATCCGCCTCAACGACGCCCTGACGGGCTACACGCCGTGGTCGCTGTGGAGCGGTCTGAACGACGCCACGCGCAATCAGGAGAATACCACCGGTTTGCAGGCCGCCGACTACGGACTGGGCGGCATCGGCGGGACGACCAACATCAACGCCACGGCCTCGCAGATCCGCAAGGGCCTGCGCGTGAGCCTGGTCAACGGCAATTCGATGTACCGTTTCCGTGCGATGGTCTCCTACGCCTCCGGTCTGCTCGACAACGGCTGGTCGTATGCCTTCTCCGTATCGACGCGACAGGGCGGCAACGACTGGGTCAACGGCATCTACTACAACTGCTTCGGCTACTACGGATCGGTGGAGAAACGCTTCAACGAGCGCAACCGGCTGGCGTTCACGATCCTCGGCGCTCCGACCGAGCGCGGCGCGCAGCAGGCTTCGACGCAGGAGGTCTACGACCTGGTCGGCAACAACTACTACAATCCCAACTGGGGTTATCAGGACGGCAAGAAACGCAACGCCCGCGTGCGCAACAACCACGAGCCGCTGATGGTCGTCAACTACACCAACACGCCCGACGACCGCACGAAGATCGACGCAGCGGCCTCGTTCCGCTTCGGTACGAACGGTTACTCGGCCCTCACGTGGAAGGGCGGTGCCGACCCGCGTCCCGACTACTACCGCAACCTGCCCAGCTACTACATGGCCAACAACCAGTTCTCGAATGCGGCCCAGATCGCCGAGCTGTGGCGTACGAGCTACGACACCCGTCAGATCAACTGGGACCGGCTCTACGATACCAACTACCGCGGCGAGATCGACGAAGGGACCTACGGCGCCGGACACCGCTCGAACTACATGATCGAGGAGCGCCACACCGACCAGCTCGACCTGAACCTCACGGCGCAGATCGCCCGCACGTTCCGCGACAATTCGCGCCTCGTCGCAGGCATCCTCTACCGCTGGAACCGCACTGAATACTACGACAAGGTGAAAGACCTGCTGGGCGGCGACTACTGGGTGGACATCGACAAGTTCGCCGAGCGCGACTTCGTGGGTGAGGAAGAGAAGCAGAACGACCTCCACTACTACTACGAGCACGGCCACGCCCGCCGCGTGGAGGAGGGCGACAAGTTCGGTTACGACTACTACGCCAACGTCCGTCAGGCCAAACTGTGGGCGATGTACAACTTCAACATCGCCGGACTCGACGGTACGATCGGCGGCGAAGTGGGCCAGGTGACGATGTGGCGCGACGGCCGCTATCGGAAGGGAACCTACCCCGCCAACTCGTTCGGCAACTCCGAGGCGCTCGACTACTTCACCTATCAGGCTAAGCTGAACCTCGCCTACCGCTTCTCAGCGGCGCATTCGGTCGAGTTCAACGCCGCAGCATTGCAGAACGCCCCGACGTTCCAGAACGCCTTCATCTCGCCGCGCACGCGCAACGAGGTGACGCCGGGTCTCAAAGCCGAGAAAATCTGGGGCGTCGACGCATCGTACAACCTCAGCTACCGCGGCATCAAGGCGCGTCTGTCGGGTTACTACACCATGATCCACGACCAGACCGACATCATCTCCTACTACGACGACCTGCAATCGACGTTCGTCAACTTCGCCATCAGCGGCATCGACAAGAAGTTCTTCGGTCTGGAATTCGGTATGACCGTTCCGCTCTACATGGGTCTCAGCCTGAACGGGGCGGTAAGCGTCGGGCAGTACACCTACGACTCGAACCCCACGTTCGTACAGCTGGCCGACAACAGTTCGAAAATCCTCTCGGACGTCGACAGCAGCATCGTCTACTGGAAGGACATGCGCGTGGAGAGCACGCCGCAGACGGCCGTCAACGTCGGCCTGTCGTACCGCAGCGACAACAACTGGTTCGCATCGGCCGATCTGAATTTCTACGACAACAACTACCTGTCGATGAACCCGCTGTTCCGCACCGACGAGGTACTGCGCGCCGGAGCGACCAACGCCGAGACTGCCGAGATGATCCGCACGATGCGCGCACAGGAGAAATTTGACTCGGCCTTCGTGCTCAACGCCAGCCTCGGCAAGAACTGGTACATCAAGCGCAACTACACGCTCGGTTTCAGCCTCGAAGTGAAGAACATCCTCAACAACCAGGATATCAAGACGGGCGGCTACGAGCAGATGCGTCTGAACAAGATCAAGGCCGACGAGTCGAACACCAGTCTGGTGACCTCCTACGAACGGTTCGATCCGAAATATTTCTACATGTTCGGGACGACCTATTACCTGAACGTCTATTTCCGTTTCTAACGGCTGACCATTTCGTCAAGCCGAGCGCAGAGCCGAACGAAGTCCGGGATATGCCGAGGCGGGAAATGGGACATGAAAACAAACGAATTAAAGAGCAAGAATTATGAACAACATCCTGAAAATAGCCCTGACGCTCGCCGTCGGAATCGTTCTGGCCGGTTGCTACAACGATTTCGACAATCCGGCGCCGGCAAAGGTCTACACGGACAAGGACTTCACGGAGACGGGCGCCGAGATCATTTCGATCAAGGACCTGAAAGCGAAATTCTACGAGAAATGGGGCCATGACGCCAACGGTCTCGGCCGCCGAGTGGTGATCGAGGACGACGTCGTCATCAAGGGCAAGGTCATCTCGTCCGACGCCGAGGGCAACGTCTACAAGTCGCTCTACATCTACGACGGCGAACAGGCCATCGAGCTGCGCCTCATGAACGACAACTACGTCAACTATCCGCTGGGACAGATCGTCTACGTCAAGGCGCAGGGGCTTTCGCTGGCCAGCTACCGCTATATGCTGAGTCTGGGTGCCGCGCCCGCGCTCGAACCGGACGGCACCTTCCCCAACGACACTCCAAGCGAGCACGATTTCTCGGCTTCGGGCAACTCGAACATCCCCACCACGGAGATGGTTCAGCAGTACGTCTACCGCGGCGAACTCGACACGATCACGGAGGCCGACGTCACGGTCGTGAATAAAGAGAACTACAAAACCGTTCTTGGCACGGCAGAGCAACGAGAGGCTCTGCAAGGCTGTCTGATCCGTTTCGAGGGGCTTCGCAGCAGCTATACGACCGTCGACAGCAACACCTACCCCAACTATCTGGAAAACGTCAACGGCGTCTACACCAACAAGTACTACCAGGACGAGGGGCTGCCGATCACGTGGGCCTACAATTACGACAACACCAAGTACTACGGCTCGTCGCTCTTCACCTACGAGACGACGCCCACGTCGCTCGAATCGGGCAGCTACGTCGTCCGCGTCAGCGGCTATGCACGGTTCGCCCTCAAAGAGCTGCCCGCCGACAACGCCATGGTGAACATTACGGCCATTTACACGAAATACTCGTCCCGCACGGGCGGGTTCATCACCTACCAGCTGCTCGTCAGCAGCTACAAGGACATCGAGGAGCTGTAACTCCCGACGTCCGCTGTCAACCGAACCGGAAGCTTTCCAGCTTCCGGTTTTTTCGTTTTTCGGCCGAGAAGACCGTTCATCCCCATAGATTTTTAACAATCAGTACGGTTTTCGAAGCATTCGACAAGAAAAAAGTCGAAATTCGGAGCGAACGAAACGACTTTTTCAGTAACTTCGCAGTCGTATACAACACTTTAATTTCTACACACATGACTACTAATAATTACAAAACCCCGTTTCAGCAGGGGGGGGGAAATTACGAAGCCCCGGAGCTGACAATCGCAACCGTATCGATTGAAAAAGGATTCGCGGCCACGGAACCCAACTCCAACGCGCCGCTCGAAGACGAATCTTACGAGTAACCGAAAAAAGTTTCCCGTCATGAAAAGATTCGTCCAATTTCTGGGAGCCGCGACTCTGCTGCTCTCCTTTACCCAATGTTCGGAAGACGCGACGACCGACTCCGCACCTTCCGTACAAGGTTCCGTCAAACTGACCGCATCCATCAACGAAACCCGAACCGAACTCTCCGGCAACGACGTCCTCTGGAAATCGAACGACCGCCTCGGACTGTTCTGCGGTACGAAGTTCGTCAACGCACCCTTCACGACGACGGCCGGCGGCACCACTTCGGCCGATTTCACGGGCGATCCGACCGATCCCTCGGGTTCCGAGGCCGAGGTATTCTACGCCTACTATCCCTATTCCGCCCATGCGGTGCTGGAAGGCAGCGTCGTATCGGGACTCTCGATCCCCGCTGTGCAGACCTTTGTTACGAAAAGCTTCGCCACCGAACTCTGCCTGATGGCCACGTCGGGCGCCGATTACAGCCGTCTGGCATTCCGCACGATAGGCACCGTACTCAAATTCCAGGTGACGGGGCAGAAGAACGTGACGAAAATCGAACTGACCGGCAACAACGGCGAAGCGCTGGCCGGCGATTACACGATCGATTTCGTCGGAGAGACCCCCGAAATGAAGTTCTCCGGTACGGAGACGACGCTTACGCTCACCTGCTCCGAACCGGTTGCGCTGAACGACGCCTCGGCGACAGAGTTTTATTTCGTGCTGCCGGCCGGCGTCGAGTTCACGAAGGGTATCACCGTAAAGGTATACACCGACGACAACGCCGAACCGATGGTCAAAGAGTACGCCTCACCGCTCACGACACGCCCCAACAAGCTCGTAACGGTCAAAGCGTTCACCTATTCGGTTCCCGTCACTTCGATCGAGGAAGCCAACGAAGCGTTGTCTAAGGGAACGTCGGGAGTGACAATCACCTCCACGACCGACCTGACGGCACCTTCGACCCTCGAAATTCCCAATGCGTTCGGACACGGAACCTCCACGTCGGTCGAGATCGAACAACCCGTTTCGACCGACCTGACGATCTCGGAGAAGACGACTTCGGACAAGGAGCTTCCCGAGACGCTCTCGGTGGAGATGGAGACCACGGCTTCGCTGATCGTCGACACGCCCAACCTGACCGTTTCGCTCGAAGGCTCCTATACGGCCGTCGAAGCCACCACGGCCGAAAACACGCTGATCGTAGCCAAAAATACGGTCATCGAGACGCTGACCGTCAAAAAAGGAAACGTCAAGATCTACGGAACCGTCGGGGAGATCGTCAATGAAGGGACGGGCAAGATCATCCGCTGCATCGACGCCCAGGATGAGGTCGAACGCACGCTCGCCGACACCCGCTGCGACCATATCCTGATCGAGAAACCTGCCGGAACGCTCGATTTCGGCGGAGGGACGACGACCAAGCAGGTCTGCGTCGAAGCCAGCGTGACGATCGCCAACCTGATCGTATCGCCCGAAAAGGAGCACCCCGTAATGGTCTCCGGCGATAACGTCAAACTGACGCTCGACGGCGTGAAACTCGTCTGCAACGCAGCGAAAACCTATGCCGTAAACTGCCTGGACGGAGCAAATCCCGACGTAACCCTTTCGAACTCCGAAATCATCGCATTGGGTACCGACTGCCGTGCCGTCAGCGTCGTCAACACCCGTGCGACGAGCGACACGTCCTACATCACGTTCGACAACACGCAGGCACGCACGTCGCAGACGGCGATCGGAAACCGCGAATACACGGCCGATGAAATCAAATATTTCACCTCGCGCGTGGCCGACGGCAACTATTATCCGCGCGGCATCTCCGTCGGCTCGACGGGCGGCAAGGTGAACATCGCCCTGCGGAACAACTCCTGCATCGAAGGATTCTTCTACGGCATCAATATCGCCGGAATCACCGAACCGGTCGACGTCGCGATCGACGACTCGCGGCTCGACGGCCGCGCCGCCCTCAACGTCCACGGCCAGAAATGCATCTTCCGCGTCAACCGTTCGACGCTCGTGGGCCGCAACTATTTCGGCGGCCCGACGGAGGACTTCGCCACGGTCGTTCTGGATCGTGCCGTCGCAACGTCCCACAGCAATACGGTGACGGTCGCCGACTCCGAAATCTACTCCTACAACAAACCGCAGACGGCGACCAACCACCAGTATTCCATCGACATCCGCTCGCTGCACAACACCGTCGAGCTGAAAGGCTCCACACGGCTGATCGAAGTCGGATCGACGGAATACCCCGCCCGCCTGAACTTCATGGTTTGCTACGATAATTCGACGGACAACGTCGTCAACGTCGATCCGGGTGTGACCGTATCGGGAAAAGAGGGGGCCAAAGTGCTTCCGGCAACGGTCTGGGACGGCAGCTCAGTTTACGCACCGGCCGCTGATGCCGACGGCGACTACCCCATTTACGAAGCGGCCGAGTTGAAGTGGATCGCCGACCAGATCAACAGCGGCAATTACCTCTACCTCGAAGCCAAGGGGCGCTATGCACAGGTTTACCTGATGAACGACATCGACCTGAACAACAAGCCGTGGACACCGATGGGCTGCCAGAACCACTCCTATACACTGAGCGGCGTCGACAAATGCGCCTTCTACGGCGAATTCCACGGAACGGGCCACACCGTCTCCAACCTCAACGTCGACATCGTTGCCGACGCCAAAGGATTCATCGGCAAGACGTTGGGCAAGGAGGCGTCGATCAGGGAGCTGACGCTGAAAAACGTAGCGATCCCATTGAACGACGATGCCGAGATTCAGGGAAAATGGGTCGGAGCGCTGGTCGGCTGCATGGGCGGCGATACCAATGTCTCGGACTGCCATGTCGAAAACGTGACGATCCACGCCCCGGGCATGTATCGCATAGGCGGGCTGGTCGGCGTATGGACGAATACCTCGCGGCAGAATGCGACGGCGACGGTCGAGAACTGTTCGGTAAAGGACGCTACGCTCACGGCAGGATACGCCATCGGCGGTTTCATGGGTACGATTCAGCCCCAGAAGCCTGCGGCGGGCTACAATACGATCCGAAATTGCAGCGTCGAGAATATCTCGATCACGCATAAAGACCAGTATTGCTGGGGAGACGACCCGAACTATGCCGCATACTATCCCGAGACCGGTCATTATTGTTACAGCTCGGCACCCTTCGCCGGCGATGTGAACAACGTCAATTTGGAAAAATGTACCGTCGGCGGCTCCTGCACCATCGCCGATGCCGACGGCCACAACACCTACATGTCGGCAACGTGGACCAAACTGCCCTACATGGGCGAAGTCGGCGGAAACGCCTGCATCGACGGCGTGAAAGTTTCGGCCGACCCGACGCCGGCCGAAGGCTACTTCACGAAGTAAATCCTTCCGGCGAATCGATCGAAAATCCCGCATGGAATCGTCCATGCGGGATTTTCATATCCAAAAGACAACCGCTGTCCGGCAAACGGCACTCCTGTCCTTGCGGACGTTCCGTCGCCGATTGCCGCCCCGAATCGCAACGCAGACCGTCGGGGTATCCGTAAAACCGTCCGTTACCAAACGTCACCGCCGGTTTTACGCCCTCTCCGGCCCCGTGCAGGCACCGTCCGCCGCTCAGAACTGCAACTTCACGCCGGCGGTAAAGCCCACGCCGTAATCGCGGTAATAGGCCCAGTCGTAGAGCTTCGCATCGCAGAGGTTGCACCCCTCGGCGAAGAGCGTCACTTTGCGCGAAAGGAACCAGTTGAACCGCGCCGCAAGGTCGACCGTGACGGGGACTTTGAAATCGTAGAGGCCGATAACGCGACGACCGAGGTTCAACCCTGAATCCGAATCCGGCTCCGAGGGTTTCTCGTTGACGGATGTATAAGTCGTCCAATGGCGCACGCTCTGCATCTGCGCCTCCACCTCCAACGACACCTTACGTGCACGATACTCGCCGCGCAGACGCGCCGTCAGTTGCGGACGACCGTATGCCAGCGTATAGGGCTGATTATTATTGTAGTAGACATCCTCCGCCCCCTTGAACGAATGCATATGCAGCTCACCGTCGAACGTAAAGCGGCTCGACGGCCGCCATGCGAATTCGGCATTGAGCGAAAGATCCTTCAAGGTCATCGTATAGGGGATGTAAAACGACATATAACCGACATCGGCCCGTTCGTCGCGAACGTTATTCGGGATGAAACGGGCAACCCACTGCAATGCATTCTTTTCGTGCGTATAACCGACATAGAGATTATAGGAGAAGCGGCCGTGTCCCGCTGCACCCTTGATACCGCCCGCCACGCGATGCTCCTCGGTATTGGGGACGATCGACGCCGGATTGACATAGGGATTCAACCGGCTCAGCGTCCGCATATCGTTGCGGCGCACCTTGCCGGTCAACTCGGCATAAAGCATGAACTTGCCGTCGGCCGGATCGTAGGCGATCGAAGCGGCAGGGAGGAACCGGTTCTCATGTTCGGTCTGCGATTCCTTGTACACCGCGTGAGGATCGGAGAGATCGCTTCCGACGATCTTCTCCTGCTCCGCTCCGTCGCGCACATAATCCAACCCGACAGACCAGCGGAGTTTATCGTGCCGGTAGGCGTAATGCAGTCCGAAAAGCAACTGTGTCGAACCGTAACCGAGCATATTGCGCCATGCACCGTCGAAATCGGCTTTGAACTCGAACTCGTGCAGACCGAACGCCCTGGCCAATCGGATACCGCCGCCGCCCGACAATTCATGATAACGGTCTCGATCGACTCCCCAGTCATAGTAAACCGGCTGCATCTGCAATACGTTCAGAAAATATCCGCCGCGCAGTTCGACGTTGAAGTTGAAGCGGCTCAGGTCGGTGAAATCGTCGCCGATGCGCACATGGAGCATGGCGTCGTCGTAATGCTGCCGATCGTTGGACACCTTGGTGAAGGGATAATAAGACGCCGCACCGTCGTTCCCGTAACGAGTACACAACGCCTCCGCCCCGTCGAACCCATAATTATGGTAGACGCGGTTCGTCAGGTCGAGTTTGCCTTCGAGCAGACGGCGGCCGAGGTACTTGCCCGCCGCGGCGCCCATGCGGTTGTGCATCCGCCACGAGACAGGGCGCACGCCGAAATCGTTGCGGATCTCGGCCCAGTCGCCGGTGTGATTGAGGTAGCCGACGGCGTAGCCCGTACCGGGATTCTGCGTCGAGGCATAGAGATCGAGCACCGAGTTGAGCGGCGCTCCGGCGCCGACTTTCAGATAGAGCGGCCGCGGACGGTTGAACTCCCAGTAGGTCACCGACGCCGGACGGAACGGCTCGGTCGAGAGATTGGTCGCCAGCGCCGACGGCGTGACGGTATAGTCGATTTCGGGCCGCAGACGCACCGTGTCGGTCATATCAGGCACGATGGGCAGCTTGACGGCCTTCGACACCTCGGGAACGTAGACCTTGGTCACCTCGACCTGCTTGGTGACCTGCGCCCGCAGCGGCACACCGCAAAACAGCACGGCGGCAGAGAGGATAAGAACTCTTTTCATGGCTATTTCTTCAATTTTTCGATCCGCGCCTTCGCCTCGGCGACGATGCCGTCGTCGGCCGGCGAATATCCGTCGACAATGCTCTGATAGGTAGCTCGCGCCTGGAACGAGTCGTCGCGTCCGGCGTAGATGTCGCCCAGGGCGATATAGGCTTTCGCCACCCAGTAGGCATGGGGCGAACCCTTCTCCGCGAAGGCGAAGATCAGCGTCTCCGCCGCGGCCGCATCGCCTCCGCCCAGCGTCGCCTCGATCACGCGGTAGGCCGACTCGGCACCCTCGGCCGTCCTGACCTCACGGCTCAGCTCGCGGTAGAGCGGCAGCGCCTCGGCCTGCTTCCCTCCGCGCCGCAGGATCGTCGCACGGGCGAATTTCGCCTCGCGCTGCGCCGTCGTGCCGGCATCGGGCAGCGCCTCCACCTCCGCGGCGGCGGCCAGCGTCGCCGCATCGTCGCCTCCGGCCTCCACCGAGCGGAAGTAACCCGTCGCAGCGGCGGCCCGCTCGTCGGCGGTCTGCACGACGTCGTACAACGCACGGTAGGCCTTCGCAGCTTCGGCGTGACGGCCTGCCTCGGAGGTCAGCTTCGACAGCGTACCGAGCGTCCTGGCCGAGTACTGGTTGGTCGGGCGGGCGGCCAGCTCGCTCAGCGTCTCGATCGCCGCATCGGTCTGTTTCGCTTTAAGATGGCAATCGCTCAGATAGAAGAGCGCATCGTCGGTATAATACCCCTTCGGATAGTTCCGCAGGTAGCTTCTCAACGACTTCTCGGCGGTAGCGGTATCGCCCGAAAGGTAGATCTTGCGCGCTGCGGCGAACGACAGCGAATCGCGCGCCATGACGCTCGTATCACACTCCACGCCGGCCTTCTCGGCGTAGGCGAAGTAGCCGTCGACATTGCCGTCGGCCACGTAGATCTCGCGGATGCCCTGCAAGGCGTCGCGCGCCGTGGCCGAACCGGGCGCCGACTCGACGACGCGCTCGTAGCAGCGGCGCGACAGTTCCGGCTGACCCAGATTGAGGTAAGCCAATCCCAGATCGGAGAGCGCCGGCGTGAAGAAGGGCGAATGGGGATTCTCCTCGACGAACTTCGACAACACCTTCGCACCGTCGTCGTAGCGCTCCGACGCGATGTAGGTGCGTCCCAGTTCGTAGGTGGCGTCGTCGACGTAGTCGCCCCGGTCGGCGGCGATGATTCGTTGGAGTGCCTCGATCTTCTGCGGCCCGCGGTCGAGAATGCCCAGCGTCACGGCACGCTGGAAATCGGCGTAATATTTCTCGTTCGTGCCGACGGCCGCCGCCTTTTCGTAGGTCGCCAGCGCTGCGGAGAACTGCCGCAGCGAGTAACGTGCATCGGCCTCGCGGTTGAGCGCATCGGCCTTATAACGGTCGGCCGCGGAATAGAGCTGGTTGAACCGAGCGAACGAGGCATAGGCGTTCGACATGTCGCCCCGATCGAAATAGCAATAACCCAAGTTGTAATGCGCCTTGGCGTATTCGTCCTCGGTGCGAGGCGCACGGTGCAGATACTCCTTGTAGCGGCGTTCGGCCTCGGCGTAGTCGCCGCGTGCGAAGGCGATCTCGCCCAGCCAGAACCGGGCCAGCGCCCCGTACTTGGGGCTGACGTTGATCGCGGCCGACTCCGAGAGGCTTTGCGCCGCGCCGTCCAGATCGCCGCGCGAATAGGCTTCCAGTCCGCGGAAGTAGGCGATTTTCTGCAACGCCGCACGCAGGTTGCCGTCGGGCGAAGGATAGTGTTTGAGCGCCGTGTAGGCCGCTTCGTAATTGCGCGAATTGTAGTAGGCGGCGATCAGCAGCTCACGCGCCTGCACGGCGCGTTCCGACGTCGGATACTGCGCGATGTAACGGTTCAGCACGTGGATCGCCTCGTTGAAGAGGCCGCCGCCCAGTTCGTACTGCAACTTGCCGTAGTTGAACAGAGCGTCCTCGGCGATCGCGGCGTCGAACGCCTCGTTGGCCGCCATGGCGAACGACTGCATGGCGCGCTGCTTGTCGCCGCCGCGCAGATAGCAGTCGGCCAGATGATAGGAGGCGTTCTGCGTCAGCGCGTCGTCCGCTCCGCAGACCTGCTGCAAACAGGGCCGCGCCTCGTCGTAACGCGCCTGCCGATAGAGACTGTAACCCAGCAGGTAGTTTTCGTTGCGCCCCATCTCACCGCCGCTGCGCCGATAGGCGTCGAGGAACTCCTCCGTACGCCCGTAATCGCCCAGATGAAACCACCCCTCGGCCACGATACGCTCCAACTCGGTGCGGCGTTCGCCCGCCGCACGGTCGATGAGCGAGCCGCCCGTCGTGACCACATAGCGGTAATTACCCTCGTTGAACTCGATCTGCAACAGATAGAACGGCGCCACGGCGCCGTAGGCCGCCGAACGGCTCAACTCCGTAAATCCGGCTCTGGCCATGGCGTTGTCGCCCCTAACATAGGCGATATAGGAGATGTAGTAGAGCGCATGATCCGAATATTCGCTCGGCGAGGGGATGCGGCGGAAATAGCGCAGCGCATCGTCGTAATCGCCCTGCTGGAAACGGATGTACCCCATGCGGATGTCGTACTGCTGGCGGTGTTCGGGCGACAAGGTTGCGTAGTCGACCTTGCCGAAAGCCCGCTGCGCCTCGTCGTAACGCCCCGCCGTACACAGAAGCGACGCGAGGGCGAATTCCACGTCGTTGACATGGACCGATTCGGGATTCCGCCGCAGGAACTCGGCGAGCCGCGCCTCGGCCCCCGCCTCTTTCAACTCCATGGCGCACATCGCCATGTAATAGTCGGCCTCGACACACAGCGACGATTCCGTCTGCGGAACCGCACCGCAGACTGCGGCGAACTCCTCCCTGGCATCGGCCCAGCGCCCCAATGCATAGAGCTCGCGCCCCCGATCGAAATGGGTCCGGCCGCCGGACGTCAGCACCGACGCATCCGCCCCGCACCAGAGGCAGCCCAGCGCCGCGATCAACACTATCACTCCTTTACGCATCGTTCGATTTCATTGAACGGCATCCCCTTCCGCCGGCACCGGCCGGCGAGGCTCCGCCGGATAAAACAATAGGACAAAGATACGAATAAGCGAGGGCAATGTCAAATTTATTTGAACATTGCCGAGCGGGAGTATCTACGGCAAAGCCAAAGATACGAAAAGTCGAGCGCAGAAACAAGCGTCAGCTTGATTATGCCGAGCGGGAGTATCTTCGGCGCAGCCAAAGATACGCATAAGTGAGGGCAAATGCAAACTCGTTTGCGATTTGCCGAGCGAAAGCATCTAAGGCGTAGCCGAAGATTAGGGAATAATCCGGAATCGCCCTCTCACGATGTTTTTCCGGATCAGATCGTACCGAGAAACCGCATCGTATCCACGTCGTCGGCATAATCGGTCAAACCGGGATGCTGCGCCCGCCCGAAAGCGACGCGGCGGGAGTGCCGCACACACTGCGAAACGACGCATTGCAACCGATCGTCATGGGCCGCCAACCACGCTTCCACATCGGCAAGCGAGTCGTAAAACGTATAGTGGATGCGGCTGAGCGCCGCCGGAAACGACCGATCTTCGCACAATACCGCCCCGTCCAGGTCGACGAACGGCATTCGGCGCATCCGCAGAAGGGCGCGTTCCCGAAGATAATTGCGGCGATATTTTTCATTGAGCGCCGTGCAACGCAACTCCGGCATATACCCGCGCGGCAGAAACAGCAACGACACGTTGCGGCATCCCAGCCCCGAATAGGCGAAAATATCCTCTTCCAGGCCGCTCAGCTCCGCCGCCGTCTCCCTGCCCGACAAGACTGCGACCGACTGCCGGCTTCCGCGCAACAACGACGGAATGCCGCCGAACAGCATCCGAAAATAGCGGTTCGCGTTGTCGCTTCCGGTTGCGATGACTGCATCCGGTCGCTCACCCTGCTCTGCCATCCGAAGAGGAATAGCCGGATCGATCGCTCTCAGCAAATCAACGACATAACCGATCAGAACGGTATCTTTACTCGAAGGTTTGACCCTGCACGCATGCCCGCTCGCGAGCACGCACAACAGATCGAAAAAACCGACCAGCGGAATATTGCCGGCCATAACCACCAATACCCGCTTCGGCGTCCGCACCGGAGGATATGCGCCCGCCCACGCTTCGAGCCGTTGCCGTTCGAGCATCTCGCAGCGAATAGCCTTCACGGCCCGGATGATCTCCTGCGGCAGAAACCACGGATTTTCGACTGCGGCACGGCGAACGACCTCCACCGTATCCGGCGTCTTTCCGAACGCCGCCAGCCGATGCCCCAGCACGGAGAATATGTCGATCATGCGATTCATGCTCCGGCAAAGATACGGATAAGCGAGTGCAATGTCAAATTTATTTGAACATTGCCGAACGAGAGTATCTTCGACGAAG
>OJSL01000193.1_pt1 | contig 69598 bp, 61 predicted proteins | sample 1599451 | NCBI WGS metagenome assembly OJSL01 (sample SAMN04168657, study PRJEB22393) | human gut metagenome | biome: human gut microbiome; feature: stool | host: Homo sapiens | collected 2014-03-20
TTAAGTTTCAATTAGTAGCCTAATTAATATGTCCAATATTTTGGGTGCACATCATTAGAGCAAAAATCTAATTATTAAATGCTTTTATTTTAATAATAAATACATATATTATTGTTCTCTAAAATTAATTTTACCTGTAACATCGTCCATAGAATCAACAATAGCAAGAGATTCCAAATGAACACCTTGAGCGCGTAAATCAGCGCCACCTTTTTGGAAGCCTTTTTCAATGACGATACCAGCACCAATAAGTTCAGCACCAGCGGATTTTATGATTTCGATAAGACCTTTTAAAGCATTTCCATTAGCTAAAAAGTCATCAATTAATAATACCTTATCTTCTTTAGTTAAGAATTTTTTAGAAACAATTACATCATAAACTTTATTATGAGTGAAAGATTCTACCTTACTTGTATATACGGCACCTGCAATATTTTTAGATTTACTTTTTTTAGCGAAAACTACAGGTACATCAAAAAATTCAGCAACAATGCAAGCAATACCTATACCAGAAGCTTCAATAGTGAGTATTTTTGTAATTTCTTCATTAGCGAATAATCGCTTAAATTCTTTACCTATTTCACGGAATAATTTGATATCCATTTGGTGATTTAAAAAGCTATCAACTTTTAAAACATTTCCTTCTCTAACGATACCATCTTTTTGTATTCTCTCTTCGAGTAATCGCATGCGACTTTTCCTCCTAAAAATTTTCCGTCTATAAATATATAAACTATATTTTACCTATTTTTTGCGATTGTTGCAAGATTTTTCTAATGGATATATAAGAAAAAATAGGCTAGATATAATCTAACCTATTTAAATCTCAAAAAATTTATATATAGATGACTTATTTTTATTTATTTAATAAAGCCATAGCAATTTTTTCGCTAGTGATAGGAAGTTCTTTGAACCAAACGCCAGTAGCATTGTAAATCGCATGAGCTAATGCTGGTGAAGGTGTATTGATAACGATTTCACCGATAGATTTTGCACCAAATGGACCAGATTGTTCATAGCTATTAGCAAATTCCACGCGAAGTTTACCCATATCAAGACGAGATGGCACTTTATATTGCATAAAGGAATTTTCAGCGAGAACACCTTTTTTATTGTAAGTTACATCTTCATATAATGCCATGCCGATACCTTGAACGATACCACCTTCTGTTTGTACACGTGCAAGATTTGGATTGATTGGAGTACCGCAGTCAACTACAGCACAGTAATCAAGGATTTCTACATGACCTGTTTCTTTATCAAGTTCTATTTCTACCATGCCAGCCATAAATGGTGGTGGAGATGATGGCATAGAATTTGATTCAGTATGTTGAAGTGATTGAGTTGCACCGCACATAGAACTTACAGCTATATCATTTAAAGAAACGCTTTCATTTGTATGCATATTGATTACAGATTTACCATCAAAATCAACATCATCAATAGAACATTTGAGCATATTAGCACCAAATGCTTTGATTTTAGCGATTAAGCCAAGAGCAGTTTTTTCTACAGCTTTACCAGTTACATAAGTTGTACTAGATGCATAAGAACCAGAATCATAAGGTGTTGCATCTGTATCAGCTGCGATTACAGAGATATTTTCTAATGGACACATCAATACTTCTGCTGCTATTTGAGCTAAGATAGTATCACAGCCTGTACCCATATCGGCAGAACTGATGGATAAAGTGTAAATTCCTTCATCATTTAATTTTAATGTAGCAGAACCAACGTCAACACATGTGATACCAGAGCCTTGCATTGCCATAGCCATACCAACACTGCGGATTTTGCCATTGCCCATATCGCGAGCAGGATATTTTTCGTCCCAGCCAATCATTTCTTTACAGCGAGCTACACAGCGGTCAAGTGTACAGCTTGTAGCAGTTTCACCATAATAAGCTGGCATAACGTCGCCTTCTTTGACAAGGTTCATTTCACGAAGTTTTACAGGGTCAATATTTAATTTGCTAGCAAGTTCATTAACAGCACTTTCTACAGCGAAGATACCTTGAGTTGCACCGTAGCCACGATAAGCACCAGCACTCATTACATTTGTATATACTACATCATAAGCAAATTTAAATGCTTTTAAGCCACGATAAAGTGGAATGGATTTATGACCAGATAAGCCAACAGTTGTTGGACCATGTTCTCCATAAGCACCAGTATTAGAAAGTGTATATACATCTATAGCTTGGATTTTACCTTCTTTTGTAGCACCAATTCGCACGGAAACTTTCATTTCATGGCGAGGTGTAGAAGCTATTTGACATTCTGTACGAGTGAAAATCATTTTGGAAGGTTTTCCTGTTTTATAAGTTACAAAAGCAGGGAAAACTTCAGCTACTACAGTTTGTTTTGCACCAAAACCGCCACCAATACGAGGTTTTGTTACACGAATTTTTGACTGAGAAATATCAAGAGCGTGAGCTACGATACGGCGAACATGGAATACAATTTGCGTGGAGCTTATGATATTTAAGCGATTATAAGTATCCATGTAGCAGTATGTGCAGAATGGTTCCATCATAGCTTGCTGACAAGCTTTTGTATGATAAGTTCCTTCAACTACAACATCGCAATTTTTTAATACTTCATCAACATCGCCTTCACCTTCAGAGCCACAAGCACAGAGATTGCGTTTATTATCTGCACCGACAGGAGCAAGAGAACGCCATGTATCTTCAGGATGAACGAGAATTTTATTATCTTTAGATTTACGGAAATCTAATAATGGTTCTAAAACTTGATATTGAACTTTGATTAATTTTAAAGCTTTATCTACAGCTTGTTCATTTTCCCCAGCAACGATAGCTACAGGGTCACCAACATAGCGAACATGTTTATCTAAAATCAAACGGTCATAAGGGCTAGGTTCAGGATAAGTCTGACCTGCCATAGTGAAGCGTTTTTGAGATACATCTTGATAAGTGAAAATAGCTTCGATACCAGGAACTTTACTAGCTATAGTTGTATTGATATTTTCAATGATAGCATTGGCATGAGGACTGCGTAAAACTTTTACAATCAAGCAATCTTTTGGTGCAACGTCATCAAGATATACAGGTTTACCTGTAATAAGTGACATAGCATCAGATTTCATGATAGGTTGATTGACATATTTTAAATTATCTAAATTAGTCATGCTTGTTCCTCCGTTTTACCATTTTTATAATCTAAAAAGGCACGAATACCACGAAGTTGACCTTCATAACCAGAACAACGGCAGAGATTACCAGCTAAATATTCAAGAATTTCTTCATCGGAAGGATTAGGATTTTCTCTAAATAAAGCAATGGCATTCATGATGAAACCTGGATTGCAAAAACCGCATTGTTCTGCACCTTGATTGGCAATGAAAGCACCAAATTCACGAGCTTCTTCTTGGAGTCCTTCAAGTGTAGTTATATGCTTGCCATCAACACGAGCAGCGAGCATAGAGCAAGATAATACAGGTTTATCTTCAACAAATAAAGTACAAAGCCCACAGTTTGAAGTGTCGCAACCACGTTTTACGCTACTACAGCCATGTTTGCGGACAAAATCTATCAATAATGTATCAGCTGAAATTTCTTCACTGATTTTTTTCCCATTGAGCCATACATTTAAAATCATTAAGCATTTCCTCCTATAGATACTAAAGCACGTTTGACTAAAACATATGCTAAATGTTTGCGATATTGTGCAGAACCACGAATATTAGAGTCTGTTTTTACATTATCTTTTACATAATTTGCAAATGCTTCAATAGTTTCAGGTGATACTTTTTCACCTAAGATATTTTCTTCATCAGCAATGATTACTGCACGATGAGGAGTAGCACCTATTACAGCTTGCCATTTGTCATGAAGTTTAGATACAGCAACAGCCAATACAGGAAAATCTGTTTTTGTCTGTCTATGTGATAAATATGCACAATTTAAAGCAGTTTTTTTCACAATGATATTGACTAAAACATCATTATCATAAGGCATTTTAGCAAATTCACTGATAGGAATGATACCTGCAAGATGAAGTTCTACATAAGCATCAAGAGCCATAAATACAGTTAATACATCAGAAAATCCATAACGACCATATATACTACCACCAACAGTAGCAAGATTTCTAAATTGTACACCGACAATATGACGCATAGCTTCTTTCATGCTGTTATTAGTATATTGATTTAAACCAGCATGAAGTTCTAAATCGCGTAATGTTGTCATAGCACCGATTTTAAATTCTGTATCAGTTTCTTCGATAGTATCTAAATTTAAACCAGATAAATCGATAGCGATATTTACATTACCAGTTTGCATTTTCAACCATAACATACCGCCAATGATGCGATTAGTCTTTTTTTGATTTAATTCATAAGCTTCTTCTATAGAGGATACTTTGCGAAATTCTTTGATTGTAAGCACAAAATGCTCTCCTTTCCTTGCTCAAAAAAAAGCTATCCGGCAAAATATGTCAGATAGCTTGTAGGTTATTCTTGTGATATTAAACAAGTCCAACCATCTTTTTGTTCTACTTTGCCTTCCTTCATTAAATGTCCTAATGCACGTTTAAAGGCAGATTTACTGATACCAAAGCGTTCACGAATAACTTCAGAAGCGGTTTCATCACAATAAGGCATTTTGCCACCTCGAGCTATAAGTGTATCATAAAGCATTTGAGCATCAAGATTAATAGCTTTTTCTTTGATTGGTCGCATAGAAACATTGATACGACCATCATCACGAATAAAAGTAATACGTGTAGTTAAAGTCTGTCCAACACGTGGTTTAGTAGTCATTTCACGCTTATCTAAAAAAGCGATAAAACGTTCGTCTGTGAAGATAAAAGCACCTTGTTCTGTAAAATTATAAACAGAGCCAGAAACCATATCGCCGACTTTTACATTGTCAGCAGGGCGAGAAGCACGACGAATTTCATCTTCAACCTTCATAGTCATAGCTAATCGACCAGATTTATCTGTGTATAATTTTGCCCAAACGACTTCGCCTACTTGTAATTTTCCTCGCATACCAGCATATGGCATAAAGATACCACGTTCAGCACCGACATCTAAAAATGCACCATCACGGCTAGTATTGATTACTTTTAAACGAGCAATCTGTCCTTCACGCATTCTAGGAGTTCTCATACTGGCAGTAAGTCGTCCATGTGGGTCTTTATATAAAAACACAGATACTTTATCGCCAGGCTTTACAGGAGAGGTTTGTTGTAATTTATGCAACAAAATATCATCACTAGTATTGCCTGTTTGGGCATCTAAAAATGCGCCCATTTCACCAACACGTGCGACTTTCATAGTTACTACAGTACTTGGTTGATATTTTTTTTGTTGTTTTTCTATCAATATATTTATTTAACCTCGTTGTTTAATCTTCGTATTCAATAGTAGGAGCTTCGCCCCATAAGCTTTCTAGACCATAGAAACGACGAGCTTCTTCAGTGAAGATATGAGCAACGCAATTTCCGAAGTCTAATAATATCCATTCAGCATTTTGATATCCTTCTTTATGCAAGAATTCTTCACCAGCTTGAGTCATTTCATCTTCAATATTGTCAGCTATAGCACGAACTTGAGTTGCTGTAGTAGCACTACATACGATGAAATAATCAGTAGTAGTAGTTAAATCATGCATATTCATAATCATAATATCTAATGCTTTTTTATCGCTAGCAGCTTTTGCTATTAATTGGCTTTTTTCTTGAGAAGTTAAGGTCATATAAACACTTGCCTTTCTATAATAATTTATTTATGGTTATTCTTCAGCGTCCTCAGTGGTATCTTCTGGAACTGGAGGGAACATATCATTTATTTCTTGTTCTACGCGGGCATTATCTGGTACCCAATCGCCAGTTGGAGTGAGATTACCTGGAAGCATTTTAATTTTTATTTCTGTAGTGCTAAGAGTATCTAATAAATTTATCAGATTAGAAATATCTAAAATGTTAATATTAGTATCAATATTATTTTCCCAAATATCAAGAATTGTTGGCAATGTAGGAATTGTTTCCAAGGACATCATTTTTTCGAATAAAGCTTTGGCAAATTTTTGCTGACGTTGAATACGACCAATATCACCTAAATCATCATTGCGAAAGATGAGATATTGTTGAGACATATCGCCAGTTAAATGTTGATATCCTTGAGTGAGATGGACAGAAGTGCCACTTACAGGGTCTTCATAATCCATATTATTTTCTACATATAAATTAATTCCACCAATAGTATCTACAAATTTAGCTATACTTTTACGGTCTAAAGCTACATATTGAGTTATTGGTATATTTAATAATTGGGAAACAGTATTAACTGTCAAAGGTGCACCACCATAATAATAAGTGAAGCTGAGATATTCTGGGTCTTTGCGACCATCTATAGAGGTCTTGATTGTTCTAGGTAGAGATAAGAAACGTATTTCCCCATTAGTATGATCCATGCTTACAAGCATGAGAGCATCTGCATAACGACCAGATTCAGCAATACCTTCAACAGGTTTATCATCTATACCAATGAATAAAATATTAGTGTAATTTTCAAAACGTCTATCAGTGAATTGCGGTGGAATAGGTGGTTTTTGTGGTTTGCTAGGATGTGCTTCTTGGTATTGAGCATATTTAAAACTACCCCAAAAATAAATTTCAGAAATTACAATATATGAGCCATATACAATACCAGATAAAAGTATAAGTACAAGCAATAAACGACCAAGGCGTATACGTTTAATAAGTGGCTTTTTCGTTTTTCTATTCGTAGTTTTTGTTGAAGTTTTAATCTTTTTTGAGGGCATATTATAATTCTCGTTGGAGGAGAATTTCATTACGCGCAGCTACTGTATATGGGTGAATAGTATGTCCTTTACGCATAATAAATAATATGGATTGGTTAAAAGCACTTATCATCACAGTATCAAGGTCTTGTGTCATGGCTTGTTTGCGAAGTTTATCTAAGCCTTCAAATTTACGATGAGGTTCTATCATATCGGCAAGATAAACTATTTTGTCGAGTTTAGACATATTAGCTCCGCCAACAGTATGAGAAGCGATAGCTTTTAAAATAGCAGTATCATGAACATCATATTTTTCTTTAGCAATAGCAGTGCCGAGTGGGGCATGCATTAAAATAGGTAATTGACGGTCAATATCTGTAATATAGAGATGACGTTTTTCACATTCAGCAATTAAATCTTCGGTTGCAAACTCACGTGCACAATCGTGCAATAAGCCAGCAATAGCAGCTTGTTCTTCATCTACGCCAAATCGTTTTGCCAAGATGATGGCAGTATCCATTACCCCAAGACAATGAGCATAACGATTAGGTTTCAAATTTGATTGTAAAATAGTTTGCATTTGATTAATATCCACAAGAAACTCCTTCTTTATCCTAGATTAAAATAAATTTTATTAATGTAAATAGTTATTGCTAAATATATTTTAATATATTTAGCTTAAAAATCAAATAGTTAAAATAAAAAAACTGCCAATAAGGCAGTTTTCACTAAAGATATGAGTAATCAATAAGCCGAGTTTTGTTCCACTTGCGTGGTGATAATCATTTATCTGGACTTATAGTTACCTATAAGCTCTAGCGACACAACCCGGAAGGCTCAGCGGGCCACTTCATCCCTTCCCTATTCGGTCTTGCTCCATGTGGGGTTTACCTAGCCATACAGTCACCTGCATGCTGGTGCGCTCTTACCGCACCTTTCCACCCTTACCTGTATACACAGGCGGTTTAAGTTTCTATAGCACTTTCCCTGAGGTCACCCTCGCTGGACGTTATCCAGCACATTGCCCTGTGGAGCCCGGACTTTCCTCATATACAAAAAGTATACGCGATTATCTTTCATACTCATGTCTTTAGCTATTAGATTATAGCATTGATTTTTACTGTGGTCAAATATTTTGGCGACAATATTCGTACATAATCATCGAACCAGCATTTGCCACGTTCAATGATTCAGCATCGCCTTTCATCGGAATGTATATTTTAGCATTACATTTGTCTAATAAATTATCAGAAACACCATTGGCTTCATTGCCCAAAATAATAGCACAATCTTGAGGATAGGAAATATTCCATGAAGCTTTGGCACTATTATCTAAAGCTGTAGCATAAAGTGTTAAATTATGATTTTGACAAAAAGATAATAAATCTTGTTCAGAAATTTTAGTGATTATAGGGAGATTGAATAAAGAACCCATCGCAGAACGCACTACTTTTGGAGAATAGATATCGGCTGTTCCATTTAGGCAGATAATGGCTTTTACACCCATAGCATCAGCTGTGCGAATGATGGTACCGATATTTCCAGGGTCTTGTAATCTATCTAAAATCAGATAAAGTCCTGATTTATTTATTGTAGCTAAATCATCTAAATTGTGATTTTGTATAGGTAAAATCAACATTAATCCCTGTGGAGATTGAGTATCGCTGATTTTTTGATAAATATGTTCAGGAATTTCAAAACAAGGACAATTTAATTGTTCTAAAATGGATTTTCCGCGTTCATTTGTAAAGGCTTTTTGTGTGAAAAAACACATTTGCACGGAAATATTTTTGGCAATAACCATTTCAGCATTGCGAATACCTTCTAATATAAATAATTGGTATTTGTCGCGATATTTTTTTTGCTGGAGGCTTAAAGCCATTTTGACTTTGGCATTAGTTAAACTTGTGATTAGCTCCATTATTTTTCTAGAGCCTCCAAGCCATTGATACTTTCATTGCTACCAACAACGATAGCGATATCATTTTCGAGTAATACTTCTGTAGGAAGTGGAGAAATAATTAAATTATCATGACGTTTGATAGCAACAACGTTTAAGCCATATTTAGCACGGATATTTGATTCGCTGAGTGTTTTATTGCGGATAGCTTTTGGCACAGCGATTTCCACGATACTGAATTTTGGTGATAATTCAATATAATCCATGATATTTGTAGAAGCAAGGTTATAAGCAACACGGCGAGCCATATCTCGCTCTGGCGCAACAATGCGGTTAGCTCCGATTTTTTCCAATACTTTGATTTGCAATGGACTTTTAGCGATAGCTACGATATAAGGAACACCGATTTCTTTTAATTGAAGTGTAGTCATGATATTAGCTTCAGTATCATCACCGATAGCCACGATTACAACGTCAAAATTTAAAATGCCTAAAGAGCGAAGTGCTTCTTCATCTGTAGTATCTGCTTGAACTACATGAGTTACTTCATGGCTAAAGTCTTGGACTTTTTCCATATCTTTATCAATAGCAAGAACATCATAGCCCATTTCATGAAGAGATTTAGCGATATTTCTGCCAAATCTGCCAAGACCGACTATGGCAAATTGACGTTCATTTTGCGGAGAAAATTTCATAATAAAAGCTCCTTTATTTAATCTATTATGTTATATTTTTGTTTTAGCTTAAGGATAATTCTTTGAGTGCAAATTTAATAATATCTTCTGTATTGGTCATATTGCCAGCTTTTTTGAGTACAGAATTGATTTCTGGTTTTGTATAGCCAAGAGAAAGAAGGGCTTGAGTTGCTTCTTCATACATATCTATTTTTTCATCTTCGCTAGGTGTATCAATCAAGATTGGTTGGTCTAAGACTTCATCAGAAATACTTAAGTTAAGTTCAGTTAATTTATCTTTTAATTCCAAGACAATGCGTTCAGCTGTTTTCTTGCCAATTCCAGGGGCATTGGTGAGTAGGCTGACTTGTTTATTTTGGATAGCCCAGATGAGTTTTTCACTAGAAAGACTAGAGAGCAGACCAAGCCCAGCTTTAGGGCCAATCTTAGATACGGAAATCAATTTGCAAAATACATCATATTCTAATTGATTGATGAAACCGTATAATAACATGGCATCTTCACGCACACTTAAATAAGTAAAGAGTTTGATTTCTTCATTCATTTTTAATTGTGCACGTGTGCTAGTGCTGATAAATACGCGATAGCCGACACCATGAACATCAATAAAGCAAAAATCACTGGCAATATAAGTGACTTTTCCTTGTAAATATCCTATCATAAAATCTTTCCTTGTTAATTTATTTATTAATCATTATTAATTTAATTATAATTTATTTCGCCATGTGAGGCTATTCATACAATGAGTAGTACAGATAGCTACAGCTAGAGCGTCGGCGACATCATCAGGTTTTGGCGGTTCAGGAAGATGGAGCAATTTTGTTACCATATAGATAACTTGTTCTTTGCTCGCTCTGCCAAAGCCTACTACGGATTGCTTGATTTGTAGCGGTGTGCGTTCGACTAATTCAATTTGATTTTCGGCTGCGGTCAATAAGACGATACCACGAGCTTGACCGACAGGAATGGCAGTAGTTACATTGCGATTGAAAAATAATTGTTCTACGCCCATTACATCAGGTTTATATTTTTGAATAATATCTGTAAGTTCACGATGAATTTTTAATAATCTATCTTGTGGTCGCATCTGTGGACTTGTCAAAATAGCTCCATATTCAATGGCTTTTAGACGGCTTCCTTGCATATCTACAAGACCATAGCCACAGATAGCAGTCCCAGGGTCAATACCTAAAGCAAGCATAAAATCCTCCTTTTAGTATATCAAATTTAGTAAAAATGTGCAGTTCACATTATATCATGATAAGAAAAAAAATAAAATAAAAGGAAATCACAGGATTTATGTAAAAATATATAAAAGTATATAAGTTAAACTTGTCTAGGAGGATATGGTATTGATTTTATAAATACGCTATATTAAATAATAATACATAAAAGGAGTAATACGATGAGTGAATTAGAAAATTTAAAAGCAAGACAAAAAGAATTGTTAGATAAAATTCATGCACTAGAAGAACAATATGAAGGCATTGAAAATGAACATAATGCTCAAAAATTGCAAGAATTAAATAAAGTACAAGCTCAATTAATAGGCAGTCAAAATAGTTTAAAACAACAACTTCAATCAGTACAAGAAAAATTAAAGAATATTAATAATGAAATAGATAAATTATCTTCAACAGCAACTGATAGAATTCTAGAAGCGATAAAAAATCAGCGTTGGTATTTCTTTAAAAATAAACAACATATATTAATGGATAAAACAACAGGTATATTATGGGCTAATTTAGATTATTTTCCTTATAATCAGGGATCCTATGATAGTAAAGGAAATTATACATTAGATGAAGCAAAATCTTTAGTAAATAATTATAGTGTAGATGGTATAGATGATTGGCAAATACCTACTTTAGAAGTATTTAAACATATGATATATGATAAAACTTTTCCTTTTCAAGAAGGTGATAATTGGCGAATAAAAGGAAAATATTATTGGCATTGTAATATAGATAATTGGTCAGAAAATGGAATACATCTAGATAATTGGGAATCTGGTAATGGTTGGGTAAACTATGTATTACCATGTAATTATTCTTTAATACAAGATAGTGAATATGAAGAAAATGTATCAGAGAATAATCTATTGTATACAGAAAAAGAAAGATTGCAATTCACCTTAGACTTATTTAGAGAAAACGAACTTTGGCCGATATTTGATGATGTTGAAATCACTGATTTATATAAGAAAATCTGCATTGAAAAGCCGAAATTATTGCAGGCATTAAGCCAGATAGAAATGCAGTTAGCACAATGTGAAGAAGTAAAGACTATGACTATTAATTTTAATTATACGACATTATTAAATAAGTACGATATTGCTTCTATTGATAAATCCATTATCAAATATTATGAAGCTGTACAAAAGTGGATAGATGAACTTATGGAATACTTAGCTGATTTTGAACAGCAAAAAGAAAATGTCATTCAAGACTGCAATCAAATCGGTTTGCAATTATCAGCAACATATAAAGATGATAATAATTTAACAGAGGCAGAAAATGAATTATTAAAAAATCGCCAATATTATTTTAAAGATAAATTGGCTTTGGGCATGGATAAAGTAAAAACGAATTTATTAAAAGTAAAACAACAAGCTGATGATATCGAATACACTATCAATGAAATCGATGATGGCGATAATGCTATTTATGAATTAGCACAGTTGGAGAAAAAAGAACGTGCAAGTTTTGCATTAATAGCTGAAAACACAGCTAAAATAGTGAATAAAGCATTGCAAAAAATAGATTTCTTTGAACATAATCGCGATTTTATCGTCAAAGCAGTTGAAGTATGGTCTAAATGGAATGAAGATTATAAGGTATTTAAGACTAAACAATATGAAGAATTAAAACACAGCTGTGAACAAGATGATATAGAAGCAGAAGTTTGGCAAAAATGGTATGAAGATTGGCAGAAATTGCGTTTCACCATTGAAGAAAAACTCCAGCCAATGATAGCAAGAGGATTAAAAGGCGATATCGAAGCAAAAGAAGAGCAAGAAATACCTATTATCATGCAGGCAATTTACGTTTTAAATGATTATAAAATCGCTGTTGATAATTTTTATCTTGAAGAACGTAAAAATATCTATCAACAATACGTATTCCAAAGTTGTGGCGATTTGCAAGAAAAATTTGAAGTAGAAAAAGAACTCTATGCTCGCACTATGAATTTGCAAAAAGCATTGCAGAATATCATCTTTAATTGCAAAAAAGAAGCAGATAAAATCTTTATCTTGCGTTGGATTGATAATTTAATAGACATTCAAATCAATGAAATTATACAATTTGTAGCAGATAATAATTTAGAACAGATTTCACAAGAAGTATTAAATGAATTTGCTAAATTAAAGCAAAAAAATTATTATATGTATTTAGCAGATATCAAAGCGTATAGCCAAGAACAAGCTAATCGAGAAAAAGCGTATAATTCATTGATTTTCAAAATGCGTAAAGGTTTAATGAAAAAATAATGAATAATTTCGATTTAATAAGCACAAATGTCTTTCCTACTTATGAAGTGCCTTGCATACCAAGAGAAAAAGAAATATGGGTACAAAAAACGCCCCAAAAAGGCGACCATATACGCGTACAAAGAATGAATGGCTTATATGCTCATCATGGAATTTATGTATCTGATGAAGAAGTAATCCACTTCACAGGGAAAGATGATGACAGTATATTGGACTGGTCAAAGCCAGAAGTTATACAGACAGATTTAGCTTACTTTTTAAAAGGCGGTACATTGGAAGTAAAAGAATATACTGATGAGGAATTTGCTGATTTATATTCACCTGAACAAATAGTAACTTATGCTAGAGCTTGTTTAGGCGATAAGGGCTATAATCTGATTTTTAATAACTGCGAACATTTTGCTAATGTATGTACTTTGGGAAGATTTCGCAGTCATCAAGTAGAAAAAGTTTTTACGGAACAAAAGGAGAATGATTTTATGAGTTGGTGGTCTACAATAAAAAGTTGGTTTGGCGGTTCTAGCAGTGGTAGTCGTACCACTACTAATTATAATTATGAACCAGATAAAGTGAAAATAGCACAAATCGAAGCAGAAGCCAAAATTCGCTTAGCGGAAATGGAAACGGAACGCGTAGAACTGATAAAACAGGCTCAAATGGAATTATTAAGAGATGAGGCGGAAGCTAGAATTTTAGTAGAAGAAGCGAAGGCAAAAGGTTTCACTGTGATGGCACAGACAATCATAGCAATGCAAGAACAATTGACGCAGATTACTAAAAATAGAATTGAAATAATTGAAAGAGCTTCATTGCCTATCATAAAAGATATTGAAAATATGTATAAAGAATTAAGTGATAGGATAGTAGCTGATAACTATAAATATAATACAGAAAAATTGCCAAATTTATTATCTATATTAGAAAAATATCCTGAAGGAACGACAGCACATAAATTATACTCCCAACAAATCCAAAATGATATGAATGCTCAAATAAAACATAATGATATGCAGTTAAAGTCTTTAGCAATTAGACAACAGCAAATTAAAAGTAGTTTTTTTAATAGCAAAGATAAAATATTAGAACAAACAGGCAATTTAACGCAAAATATAATAACAAATTTAATTAAGGATAATTTAAGCTTAGAGGATAAAACGCAATTGAATAAATTTATCTTAGATGATAAACAAGCAAAAATGAGTTTACCAAATAATAAAAAATTATCATTGACAGAAAAACCACAAGAAAAAAATTAAAATTTGAAGAAAAAAAGAACTGATTTTAAATAATCAGTTCTTTTTGCTTTTAATAAATTTTTAAGCGAGTGGAAATATCTTCAATATATTTTTCATTTGGGTGAGCTTCAATGCTACCAAATGGCATTTGAGCTGTTAATTTCCATGTATCAGGAATAGAGAATAATTCTTTGATTTTATCATCAATTAAAGGATTATAATGTTGAAGATTAGCTCCGATATTTGCTTGGCTTAATGCTGTCCAGATATTATTTTGAAGCATACCATTTGCTTGATTTGACCATGTGGAGAAATTTTCAGCATACATAGCATAAGTTTCTTTTAATTCATTGATGATTTCAGTGTCTTCAAAAAATAAGATAGTGCCAACGCCAGCTTTGAATTTATTGATTTTATTTTGAGCTACAGCGAAAGTTTCTTCTTTTTTAGCTAATTTTTCTTTTAAAATATCTGTAGTAATTTGCCAAATCTGTTGATGTTTTTCACCAAAGGCGATAATAACATTTGTTGTAGGATAGTTAAAAGCAGATGGGCTATATTTTAGACAATCGGAGATGATAGAAGTTATTTCTTTATTAGATAAATTAACATTAGTGCCTAAATTATAGATACTGCGACGATTTTTTAAGGCTTGTAAAAATTCCATGATAAATACCTCGATTATATATCTTTAGATAAAAATAGACGCAGTTATTACTGCGTCTAAAGATTATTTTATTCTTCGTCCATTTCGTAGTTGGAATAAACGTTTTGAACATCATCATGTTCTTCAAGCATATCGATAAGAGTATGCATTTTTTCAGCGTCTTTGCCTTCAACTTTAACAGTAGTATCAGGAATCATAGTGATTTCGGATTCAACTGTTTCAATGTTGTTTTCTTCTAATGCTTGAGAGATTGCATCGAAATCTTCAGGAGCAGCAGTGATTTCAAAAGAATCATCTTCTGCTTTGAAGTCTTCAGCACCAGCATCAAGAGCAATCATCATAAGGCTTTCTTCATCATCGAAAGCTTCTTTGTCTACAACAAAAATTGCTTTTTTGTGAAACATCCAGCCTACGCAACCAGTTTCGCCGAGGTTTCCGCCGTATTTGGAGAATAAATGACGAATATCAGCAGCTGTACGATTGCGGTTATCTGTCATAACTTCGAGCATAACAGCAGAACCTGCTGGACCGTAACCTTCATAAATTAATTCTTCGTAATTGCTACCATCAGAAGCACCTAAGCCTTTTTGAATAGCACGATTGATATTATCTTTAGGAATATTGTTAGATTTAGCTTTGCTTAAAGCTAATTTAAGACGCATATTACCAGTAGGGTCAGCACCACCCATACGAACAGCAATAGTGATTTCACGACCAATTTTTGTAGTCATTTTTGCACGAATGGCATCATTTGCACCTTTTTTTCGTTTAATATTGGCCCATTTAGAATGTCCTGACATCTTTTAAACGCACTCCTTAATAAATTAAACTATAAATTATCTAATATGTAATAGATAAGTAAAGAAAATTTTAAGATTTAGATAAAACTTTGTAAGAAAATATCTTTTTAGAGTATACCATAAAAAAACGAGTATTTGCAAATCATTTAAAAGGTTCATTTCTTTATTGATTGAGAAATAAATTAAATATAGTAATTATAGTCTACTGATAAAGATAAAAAGCTAGAATATATCAATATTATTATGGAATATATTCTAGCTTTTTGTTTATAATTTTATGATTTTTATGCTTTGATTAGACGATAGAATTTCTTTTTACCTTTGCGAACGATCATATCGCCATTTGCAAGGTCTTCTGCTGTTAATACTTTTTCTACGTCAGTCCATTTGTCATCGCCAATAGATACACCGTTTTGAGCGATTAAACGACGACCAGCACCTTTGGATTCAAATACTTTGTTATCTACTAAGATATCAAGTAATTTTTTGCCAAAGTCTGCTTCTGTAATAGTGATAGTTGGAGCATTGTCCATATTACCTTTACCACTGAAAAGTGCTTGAGCAGCTTCTTGAGCTTTTTTAGCTTCTTCTTCGCCATGAACGAGTTTTGTAACTTCATAAGCGAGAACTTGTTTTGCTTCGTTGATTTTTTGGTCTTTGTAGCTACCGAGGCGACGAACTTCGTCCATTGGTAAGAATGTGAGAAGTGCAAGACATTTTTCTACATCGCTGTCAGCAACATTTCTCCAGTATTGATAGAAGTCGTATGGAGAAGTTTTTTCAGGGTCGAGCCAAAGTGCGCCTTTTGCTGTTTTACCCATTTTTTTACCTTCACTGTTAGTGAGAAGGTTGAATGTCATACCATAAGAAGGTTTTGCTTCTTTACGACGAATGAGTTCAACACCAGCAATGATGTTAGACCATTGGTCATCGCCACCTAATTCAAGTACACAGCCATAACGACGATTTAATTCCATGAAGTCATAAGCCTGCATGATCATATAATTGAATTCAAGGAATGTTAAACCACGTTCTAAACGTTGTTTGTAACATTCAGCAGTAAGCATGCGATTAACAGAGAAATGTGGACCAACATCGCGAAGTAATTCAATGTAATTTAATTTGCGAAGCCAATCACCATTGTTGATCATTAAAGCTTTACCATCAGAGAAATCGATAAAGCGTTCCATTTGTTTTTTGAAGCAATTGCAATTATGTTCAATATCTTCATCAGTTAACATTTTACGCATATCTGTACGACCAGAAGGGTCACCTACAGTACCAGTACCGCCACCAACTAAGCAAATAGGGCGATGACCTGCTTTTTGCATATGAGACATAGCCATTAAAGCTAAGAAATGACCAACATGAAGGCTGTCTGCTGTTGGGTCAAATCCCATATAAAATGTAACTTGCTCAGTTTCTAAAGCTTTTTTTAGTTCTTCTTCGTGTGTTACTTGAGCTAAGTAACCACGTTCTTTAAGTGTATCAAATACGCTCACAAAAAGTCCTCCTAAATTTTGTATGATTATCTATTAATTTAACCCTTTGCCTTGTTGAATACTTGGTTCAGGTAAATTTTGCCTTGGAGCTGGAAGAGATGGTTGCTCGATATTTTCTTCAATTGGTTCATTTTCATCAATTGGCTGTTGAGCATCATTTGGGTTTGTCTGTTCATTATGAACAGGTTTTTGTTTATCAGGTGCTTCTTTTGATGGTTTTTCTTTTTCATGAGCAACATCTTTAGCTGTAGTTTTAGCATTGCTTTCTACATTTTGAACTGGATTATCAATGGAAGTATCTGAACCATCAAAGTTTTTAGCTGGTATAGATGCAAGTGCTGTTTTCATGAAGTTTTGCCAAATTTTCGCAGGTGTAGTACCACCAGTAATACCAGGCATAACATCATTATCATCACAGCCCATCCATACTACTGTTACTAAATCAGGTGTATAACCTGCAAACCAAGCATCTTGGTAATTATCGGTAGTTCCTGTTTTACCAGCAGCAGGTCTGTTGATATTAGCAGCTTTACCTGTGCCCTTAGTGATAACATCTTCAAGCATATCTGTTAATAAAGTAGCAGTGCGTTCAGATAAAACTTGTTTAGTTTCTGGTGTATGTTCATAAATAGTTTTGCCTTTGCGGTCAACGACTTTAACTATAGCAGTTGGTTTTGTATAAACGCCATGATTTGCAAAAGCACTATAAGCACCAGCCATATCAAGAACAGTTACCCCATTTGTGAGACCACCGATGGAAGCAGCTAAGTTTTTATCATTTGCATCTTTAGAATTTAATTCTAATGTGGATATACCTAAATTTTGAGCTGTTAATAAAACTTTATCGATAGATAATTTTTCTGCTAAACGAATAGTAGGTATATTTAAAGAATTAATAGCTGTTTGACGCATGGAGACTGTACCTCTAAATGTACGGTCATAGTTTTGAGGTTGCCAATCACCTAATTTGAAAGGTTTATCCTCAATAGTAGTATCTGGTGTCATTTTATTTTCTAAAGCAGTAGCAAAAGTAAATGGTTTAAATGCTGAACCAGGTTGACGTACAGCAAGTACAGCACGATTGAATTGGTCAGTACCACGACCGCCAACCATAGCTTTGATATATCCTGTTTTAGGGTCGATAGCTACGAGTGCGCCTTGTGGTTGAGTAAGACCATTAGCATCATTGTAATAAGTTGGTAATAAACTATTTACAGATTGTTCAGCAGCTTTTTGCATGTTCATGTCAATGGAAACATAAATTTTTAAGCCTTCTTTATATACTGCATCAGCACCGAATTTATCAATCATTTCTTGAGTTACATAATCAATAAAATATGAAGCAGTATTATCATTTTCTTGTTCTTTAGGATTTACAAGTCGTAAACTTTCAGCTTTTGTTTTAGCTGCTGTAGTAGAATCTATATAGCCATATTTTACCATTTGGTCTAAAACTTCTGCTTTACGTTCATTAGCAGCACCTAAATTATTAAGTGGTGAATAATAATTTGGACTACGAGGTATACCAGCAAGCATTGCACATTCTGACAAATCTAATTGACTTACATCTTTGCCAAAATATGTCTGTGCAGCAGCTTGAACACCATAAGCACCTCTACCAAAATAAATTTGGTTGAGATACATTTCTAAAATTTCTTCTTTAGTATATTGTCTTTCTAAGCGAAGAGCAATGAAAAATTCTTGAATTTTTCGTTTGAATGTACGGTCTTGTGATAAAAAAGCATTTTTGGCTAATTGTTGAGTGATAGTACTACCACCTTCAGCCACTTCACCGCTTGTTAAATTAGAATAAATCGCACGGAAAATACCTCTAGGGTCAATACCGTTATGTTCATAAAAGCGATTATCTTCGACAGCGATAAAAGCATTTTGTAGATTAGCAGGGATTTTATCTAAAGTCACTAATGTACGATTTTCAGTAGCGTGAATATTAGTGATTAGATTGCCGTTCATATCGAGAATTTGAGAAGAAGCAGGTGGGTGAATATCAGAAACATCTTTATCACCATCAAGGCCAATAGCAACTAACCCACAACCAACACCTAAAAATACAACTATAAATAGCGTTAAAAGTGCTAAGAAAAATTTTTTGAAGCCAAAAGATTTTTTCTTATTTTTTTTATCAGTTGCATGATTAGAGGTTGATTTTTTTTCGTTAAAAGGCTGTTTATCCATAGAATACACCTCAAATATTTATAATACTATGTTTAGTTTTGGTAAAAATATAGTAATTATTTGCGTTATTTTAATTTTACAGCGGTTACCCCACTACCGCCTTCGTCCATATCACCAAGAGTATAGCTTAAAACATTGCGATGATTTTTGAGATATTCTTGAATACCTTTGCGCAGAGCTCCTGTACCTTTACCATGAATGATTAATACTCTTGAAAGACCAGAAATTACAGCATCATCGAGATATTTGCTAACAACTTCAATAGCTTCATCAACCATTAAGCCTCTGATATCTACTTCTGTACTAATTTGGCTGACTTTAGCTAGCATATTGAAGCCACCAGCTTTTTTAGATGGTGCAGTTTCTTTTACTTTAACAGCATGAGAAACGAAAGAGCAATCTTTAGCTTTAACATTCATTTTTAAACTGCCCAATTGAACAGTTAATTCTTTACCACTGATATCAGTGATAGTTCCTTTTTGGCGAAGTTTATTTACATATACGATATCACCAACAGCAATGGTTTTAATATCGACAGCTTCACCTGGTTTATTTGGATCATCATTTTGTTGACTTACTTTATCCAAACGACCACGTAATTTATGACGAGCAGCATCTATTGTTTCTTGACGTTTTTTCATTCCCTGGTCGTTAAATTGGGCTTTCAATTCTTTGATGATTTCTTCAGATTCGCGACGAGTACGGCGAAGTAAACTAGCACATTGTTCTTTAGTTTTACGAAGTGTTTGCTCTTTTTTCTTAGCCATTTCTTGCTTCATATCGGCAAGTTGTTTTTCTAATTTTTCAATGCGTTGTTGACGTTCAGCAATATCAGCATTTTTTTGTTCATACATCAATTTTTCATTTTCTAGTGTGTTTAATACATTTTCAAATTGAGCATGGTCTGCTTTGATGAGTTGTTGTGCACGTAAAATTAAAGTATCTGATAAACCTAATCTTTTACTTATAGCAAAAGCATTACTAGCCCCTGGTGTACCTATCAATAAACGATAAGTAGGGCGAAGGGATTTGATGTCAAATTCCACACAAGCATTTTCAATGCCTTCTTTAGAATAAGCAAAAGTTTTTAACTCGTTATAGTGAGTAGTAGCTACAGTACAAGCGCCGATTTCCATCAATCTTTCTAAGATTGACATAGCAAGGGCAGCACCTTCTTCTGGGTCAGTACCAGAACCTACTTCATCTAATAAGAGCAAGTCATCATGTTCAATATTATTCAAGATATTTACGATATTGCGCATATGAGCGGAAAATGTACTGAGGCTCTGTTCAATGCTTTGCTCATCACCGATATCAGCATAGACATTTTGGAAAATGGAAATTTTGGAACCAGATTGAACAGGGATAAAAAGACCAGATTGAGTCATTAAAACTAATAAGCCTAAAGTTTTCATGCTCACTGTTTTACCACCTGTGTTTGGCCCTGTAATCAATAAAGTGCGATATCCTTCGCCAAGCCTGATATCAATAGGAACGACGTTATCTTTATTGAGTAATGGGTGGCGAGCTTTAGCTAAATTGACGATACCTTCATCATTGATTTCAGGCATAGTAGCACGCATTTTACGGGCTAATTTTGCCTTAGCAAAAGCAAAGTCTAACTGAGCCATGATTTCACAATTATGAAGTAAACTATCAGCATTTTTGGCTATTTTTTCAGAAATCACTTTTAAGATGCGTTCAATTTCACGTTTTTCATCAATGACTAATTGTTTGATATCATTATTTAAATCAACAATGGACATAGGTTCGATAAATAAGGTTGAACCACTAGAGGATTGGTCATGTACGACACCTGGGAAATGTTGACGATATTCTTGTTTGATAGGGATAACATAGCGTTCATCACGGATAGTAACGATATTATCCTGAAAATATTTTTGATAATCAGGATTTTTTAAAATACCATCAAGATTTGTTTTGATGCGACGCTGTGAAGATTTGATTTCACGGCGAATACGCATAAGTTCAACGCTAGCACTATCACGCATAGAGCCATGTTCATCGACAATATTATCTATTTCACGTTCAAGTTGCCCTAAGATTTCAATAGATTTTGCCCATTCTTTAAATTGGGGACTATCTATTTCTAATTCTTTGAAGAATTTTTTGAGATTACGCATTGCGTACATGGTATTTAAAATATCAAGTAATGAATTTATTTCAATTACTAGACCTAAAGATGTTTTCTTTAATAATGAACGAATATCATGAATACCGCCAAAAGGTGGTTCAGAGCTAATTAAAATGTTACTAGCTTCTTGTGTATGTGAAAGATTTTCAATTACTTCGTCAATATCGCTACTTGGTAATAGTTTTTCAGCAAGTTCTTTTCCCATACTAGAAGTAGCCATATTTTGTAGCATAGTGATAATTTTGGCATATTCTAAAGTTTTAAATACGGATTGATTCATTTGTTAAAAAGATACCTTCCTTAAATTATTCTACTCCACGGAAGTAGTGACCACGAGTAATATTTTGTTCATATTTAGTGATATTTTCAGGCATTAAAGCAAGATGATTTTTGCCTTCAAGGATAATTTCTTTATAGAGTTTAGTGAATTTAGCTAATTTTTCTTTGGACATATATCTGCCATCTAAGCGAATGCGGTCAATATGAAGATTGCTAAATTCTGGAACATGAGCTAGCATATTTAATTCTTTAGCATTTAATAAATGCATATGACAATATTGGTCTGTTACGATAGGGAATTTTTCATTTTTGCGGTCGCAAAGCCAATAATTATTTTTTTCGCAAGGTTTTGTACAAGTGCCTTTATCTAAATTGCCTAAGAAACTGCCAAGCACACAATATTCAGATACCATAAGTTCCATATTGCCATGAACGATACATTCAAGAGGCAATGTAGAAGCTTCATTTAATGTTTTTATCTGTTTAAAGTTTAATTCAGGGGAAACAGTAGCTCCCTTAATGTCATAATTATTTAGGAAAGTTAAAGTTACATCATTATAAACATTGAAGGAGAAATCTGCCCAGATAGTGATATCTGTAAATTGTTTGATTAAGTACATTTGCGCTAAAGTATGTGCATAAATCATATCTGGAGCGATATCTTTTATTTTTGTAAGCCAATTTGTAAAAGCTGTTTGTTCATTATCGCGCATGATACGAGGTGTAGCAAAAGCAATTTTAATATTAGCTTCACGGCAAAGTCTTGTAGCTTCAGCATACATTTCAGCAGTGATGAATTGATGATTATAAGATTCGCCACCGAATAAAACAATATCTGCTTGATTATCAATAGCTGTCTGTACTTTAGCAATAGTATCAACAGCGACTACAAGTTGAGGTCTATTTGTCTGATTGAATGATTTGGAAGCTAAATCCTGTTGCCAAATAGTATTATCAATTTTAGCAATCTGTGGACGATGATAAGCTTCAAGGCGCATGGACATTAATTTTTCAATTAATAAGCGACGAATATCATTCATGACGCTCATAGGCACAATGACATTTTCATCAATAGTGCAAGATAAATTTTCTAATTGATAAATAGTATTGCCTAAACGTTCCATCTGTTTTTGTACTGTTGATTTATCCATAGCGCGTTTTAGAGCTGTTTCAACAATGAAATCACTAGTTATTTGAGCACTATAACCATCTTCATCAGTAGCTTTTAATATAAAAGGCTCATTGAGTTTAGCAATAGCTTCGATATTTAAATTTATTTTGCGTATTGGTGAAGCACTAGTATAATAACTGCGAGCTTTTTGCATGAGATTAGCATCAAAAACTTTAAATATACGGTCATGTGGGTGTACGCGATTTGGTACAGGAATGATGACTTCCATGCCAGCACTAGCAGAAGTTATTTCTTTATTTTTATAGATGATTTTAGATACATTAGTACTTACACGACCGCCGACTTTTACCCAGAAATCAATAGTATCACCGATATTTACATCATCAGTGAGTTTCATGATAGCTTGACGTTTATTATCATCATAGCGAATTACTCTACCTACAAGGCGACCGCGATTGTTTGGTCGTTTATCGCTCATCATGAATTTACCTTGTTTTTTCTCTAAGTAAGCAGTAGTGAAATCACGATTGAATATTTGAGAAAGATTTTTTTGAATATCTTCTTGAACTTCTGTATGGCTATAATAAGAGTCGATTTTTTGGCGGTAAGCGTCAACAACGACAGCTACGTATTCAGGTTTTTTCATGCGTCCTTCAAGTTTTAAAGAAACGACACCAGCTTCGATAAATTCAGGAATTAGTTCAAGTGTATTCATGTCGCGAGGACTTAATAAATATTGTCCAGCATCTTTTAAAACATTGTTATTGTTTTTATCAACTAAAGTATAAGGTAGACGACATGGTTGAGCACAGCGACCACGGTTACCACTTCTGCCACCAATCATACTGCTCATTAAGCATTGACCGGAATAGCATACACATAAGGCACCATGAGCGAAAACTTCAATTTCTACATCGCTATTACGGCAGATATGAATAATATCTTTTAATGTTACTTCACGAGATAAAACGACACGTGAAAAACCAAGTTCTTGAAGAGCAAGAACACCAGCTAAATTATTCACTGTCATTTGTGTACTAGCGTGTAATGGTAAATCAGGAGCTACAAGTTGAGCTAAACGTGCAGCACCTAAATCTTGAACGAGTACAGCATCAGCACCTATTTCATAAAGAAAACGAAAATAATCTGCAAGTGCAGGTATTTCAGAATTGTCTACTAAAGTATTTACAGTTACATGGATTTTTACATTGCGTAAATGAGCAAATTCAATGGCTTCTTTTAAGCATTGTTCATCAAAATTATTGGCATAAGCTCTTGCACCGAACATTTTGCCTGAAAGATAAATAGCATTAGCACCACCTTCTACAGCGGCTTTTAATGCTTCCATACTTCCAGCAGGGGCTAATAATTCTATCAAAATATTTTCCTCCAGTTATTTTCTTAGCTTATTATAATACACAGAGTATAAAAAATAAATGGTAGTGCCATTAAAATGCCTACCATTAGTGTATGTCTTCATGTTATTTTTTAGCTTATTTATGTTTATTAGAGCGATTTTCATCAAGAATATCCCAAAATTCATTATAATCTTTTTTCAAGCGAATTAATTGTTCAGCTATTTGAAGTGCTGTCAATACTGCTACTCTATCTGGTGGCAAATATTGGTTTTGTTTAGTCATAAGACGAATATTTTCATCTACTATTTTAGCAGCTTCTTGAATGTCATTGATATCACTATCTTTAGAATAGCGGAGAGGATATTTTACTCCCAAAATTTCTACAGTTACTTTGTTATTCATAAAATCACCTTAATATTTTAAAATAAGCCACGATATATTTAGTATATCAATATTATATACTAATACTATTTTTATAGCAAAGTATTTTACAAGATATTCATTTGACACTAATTTATATATTTTTTAAAATGTAATAAATATCTATGGAGAAGTAAAAAATGAAATTTAAATCATATATAAAACAAAAATGGTTATTATCGATTATAGCAGTAACTTTAATGATTGTTTATTACTTGAATTTTATTCAACTACCTCCTGCAGTATCTGTGGAATTGCAACAAAACTATAAATATAAATTGATTTTAATACCATTAGATACAAGACCGCCATGTCAAAAAATGGTGGTAGATGCAGGAAAGATGGCAGGTGTACAGATTATAACACCACCGTCAGAGATAATGGATTATTATACTAAAGAAGGCGATACAAAAAAAATACAAAAATGGCTGATGGATAATATTGATAAATCAGATGGGGTAATTGTGTCTATTGACCAATTATTGCATGGAGGTTTATTAGCTTCACGTGAGTCAGGGACAAAACAAGATGAGTCGCAAATTTTATTAAAATTTATGCGTGATTTGAAAACAAAAGCGAAAGATAAACCAATTTATGCTTTTAATGTTTTGCCAAGGATAACACCACCGCCAACTTTAGAAAGTGATAGTAAAAAAATGATAAAGATATCTCGTCTTATTGATGAGATAAGTATTTTTGAAAATGAAGATGATATAAAATTATTGGCAGATTTAAAAGAAGATATAAAACAAGAAGACTTAGATATTTATTTAGATTTATTTAGACGCAATACAGCTTTAAATAAAGAATTGATAAATCTAGCTAAAGAAGGTATCATAACAAAATTAGTGATTGGCCAAGATGATGGTGAAGATTTTGGCATACCAAATATGGAGAAAAAAAGTCTTGTAAATTATGTTCATTCTTTGGGGTTTAGTAATGATGTTGTGATGATAACTAAAGGTGCAGATGAGGTGGCTTTATCACTATTAGCTAATTTTGTGCAGACAAAGACAAATTATCAACCTAAAGTATATGTAGAGTATAATGATGAGAAAGCTATGCGCACAGTTATGCCGTTTATGGCAGGTTCAGTAGGTTCTACAGTAGAAGAAAAATTAGTGATGGCAAATGCTAAAAAAGTAAATTCACCACAAGAAGCTGGCTTGATTTTATATGTTTTTATTGGTAATGATGAAAATATGTCTACACAGAGACAATCTGCATTAAAGATAAAAAAATATTTAGAGCAAGGTAAAAAAGTCGCTTTAGTTGATTTAAGTAAGCATTTTTCAGCAAATGAAGTATTATTTCCTACATTATTAAAAGAGGATGTGCCGATTAATGAATTAACTTCTTATGCTAGTTGGAATACAGCTAGTAATTCCATTGGTACAGCATTGGCGAATGCTGTTATTTATAAGGCGATAAGACCAACATTTAATACAACAAATGATATGCTTGCTGTAGAGTATAATCGTTTAAATATAAATTATGAAAGATTTCTAGAAGATTATTATTATCTAAAAGAAGTGATTGATGTAATGAATATTACCTTGAAAAATCATGGTTATGAAAATGTAAATGATTTGGATATGGAACATAATTATATTTGGATGAATAAATTATTACAATCTGATATGCAAAAGAGAGCAAATCAATTAAATAATAGTGAAGTTTTTAAAATGCCTTTTAAAGTGCAAACACCAGAGGGAGTATTTGACTTGACTATTCGCAATTTGCAGGTTGATGTATTTTTCCCATGGCCAAGGACTTTTGAAGTATATTTAGATGTAAGATTAAATTTATATAGATTAAATAATTAAATATACGAATTTAAGGAGTGACTTTTTTGGTAGAAACATTGATTATGGTATTAGGTGTAATAGCAGGATTTAGCCTGTTAAAAGTGAAAGAACATAGGCGAATAGCTGTGGTAAATTTAAATAATAAGGTACAATTAATAGCAGTAGCTTTGATTATTTTTATCATGGGAATAAATTTAGGTAGTATGGAAGATTTTGCACATAAGATGTTGACCATGGGATTACAAAGTTTAGTATTTGCTATAATTCCTACAGTGTTTTCAGTAATTATAGTATACATTTTTAGCAAATTATTTATTGTAAAAAATTAAATAGTAAAAGAAGGTTTGTAGATGGTTTATATTGCATTATGTGCATTAATTTTAGGAATTATTTTTGGTCAATTTGTACTTGATAGTACATGGCATGATTTATGTAGTGAATTAGCAGATTATGTCTTATATTTATTGATGTTTTCTGTAGGTATAAGCGTGGGTATGAATGAATCAATAATTGAGAAGATAAAAAATTATAATTTGACAATATTATTGATTCCTATAGGTGTAATTATTGGGTCTGTTTTTGGCGGATTTATTTGCAGTTATATTTTTGATATGAATTTGGTATATAGTTTATCTATTGGTGCATCTATGGGCTGGTATAGTTTATCAGGGGTAATGCTTGAAACACTAGCAAATGCACAGATAGGCACAATAGCCTTTTTGAGTAGCTTGATGAGAGAATTTATCGCTTTTATGATGATTCCAGTTTTAGTAAAATATTTAAATACATTTGCAGCTATAGGAGCAGCAGGTGCAACAAGCGAAGACTCCACTTTGCCTATGCTTATAAAATATAGTAGTGAAGAATTTATTATTATATCTGTAATTAATGGTGTATTATGTTCAGTAGCCGTACCAATTTTAATAAACTTTTTCTTTTCCACATTATAAAATTAATAAAAAAAAGCTGTAACATTGAGAAATTCTCTTTGTTACAGCTTTTTTTGTACAACACTTGTTAAAGTTAAATAAAACTATATGGCCAGAAATTAAAAAAGTTAAACCAATTCAAATACAACACTTGTTAAAGTTAAATGATTGGTATTTATATAGTTTTGTTTTTAAAATCATAATTCAAATACAACACTTGTTAAAGTTAAATTTTGGCGGAAGCCTTTACCAACATAGCAAAAGGCTTATTCAAATACAACACTTGTTAAAGTTAAATTTTTTGTGATATAAAAAATGTTTATAAATATGTAATATTCAAATACAACACTTGTTAAAGTTAAATCATAACCTCGACATAAACGTCTTGTCTGTTGTACTATTCAAATACAACACTTGTTAAAGTTAAATTAAAGGAAAGTTCAAATCTTTCTTTCTGTGCCAAATGATTCAAATATAACACTTGTTAAAGTTAAATAGAGTTCTGGTGTTGTAAGTTTAAATATTAATACATTCAAATACAACACTTGTTAAAGTTAAATTAAATAATATAGTTAATAATTTTTTTGAAAGAAGATTCAAATACAACACTTGTTAAAGTTAAATGGAATATAACACCTTGCATTTGGTGTTCTAAAACTTTCATTCAAATACAACACTTGTTAAAGTTAAATTAATGCCAGCAGATTTAAAACAAGAGATTATTGAACGATTCAAATACAACACTTGTTAAAGTTAAATTGATACATTTATGGTTATTAAAATAGATGTATTAATATTCAAATACAACACTTGTTAAAGTTAAATTATAAATAGAAGCCGTCTTGCTGTAGGATTTGGCTATTCAAATACAACACTTGTTAAAGTTAAATCTACGCTAAAAAGCTTGATGAGGTAAAAAAAGAAAAATTCAAATACAACACTTGTTAAAGTTAAATTCAAAAATTCTATGCTAAACATAATAGAGCTATGACATTCAAATACAACACTTGTTAAAGTTAAATAGCTTCAGCGTTAGCTATATAACGCAAGAAACCCCAATTCAAATACAACACTTGTTAAAGTTAAATAATCCTACATAGTTGTAGCCAATTTCTCGCATTGTAATTCAAATACAACACTTGTTAAAGTTAAATAGATGTTGCAGTTTCTGAACCAACAATATCTAGAATAAATTCAAATACAACACTTGTTAAAGTTAAATAATATAATAATGCAAATATTAGTTATTTAGGCGCAAATTCAAATACAACACTTGTTAAAGTTAAATTAAGATTGCTAATTCTGCATTTGCTAAAAAACAAACATTCAAATACAACACTTGTTAAAGTTAAATATATTTGCTATGGCGGAAACAGATAATTCCCTAAACAATTCAAATACAACACTTGTTAAAGTTAAATTTAACACAGCTTGATATTCTTGAACAATCAATAAAATATTCAAATACAACACTTGTTAAAGTTAAATTTCTTTTAATCAGTCATTTATTCATGGCGAAAATCGATTCAAATACAACACTTGTTAAAGTTAAATTAGGCTATACAATAGAAATAAAAAAGGTATAAAAAAATTCAAATACAACACTTGTTAAAGTTAAATGCATCTTCTGGGGATATTGTTCCATTTTGTATTTGTATTCAAATACAACACTTGTTAAAGTTAAATTTACTCAGAAAGAATAGAAATGCAACGTTCTGTGCAATTCAAATACAACACTTGTTAAAGTTAAATTGTAACCTTCTATAACAGTAGTTATTATCATAATAAATTCAAATACAACACTTGTTAAAGTTAAATCCGCTAACATTTCTTCTGTATAGGTTTGTCTGGCATTCAAATACAACACTTGTTAAAGTTAAATTAAATAGATGTGGCATAGATGCTGGTTACAATACAGAATTCAAATACAACACTTGTTAAAGTTAAATAAAATTCAGCTAAACAAGAAAAAATACGTATAAATTTATTCAAATACAACACTTGTTAAAGTTAAATAATCACAGCGACTATAAGATTTATCTAGTCGTGATTATTCAAATACAACACTTGTTAAAGTTAAATAGAGTTTAAGCCTTTCGGTGCGGTTAAGCTTGATTTATTCAAATACAACACTTGTTAAAGTTAAATTGATGGAAATATTGCTATCTTTGAAGAATATAAGTAATTCAAATACAACACTTGTTAAAGTTAAATTTTTTTCATAGATATCTTCTTTATTTAATAGAGTAAATTCAAATACAACACTTGTTAAAGTTAAATACAATTTTTAGGAATGGGATAAACAATGTTTTATGAATTCAAATACAACACTTGTTAAAGTTAAATCCAAATCTACCTGCATTTTTAGATAATCCATTCGCTGATTCAAATACAACACTTGTTAAAGTTAAATTACGGAGAAGATAGCGACTTTGTCAGAGTCCGTGTAATTCAAATACAACACTTGTTAAAGTTAAATAGAAATAAATAAAAAAAAAGAGGTAATTTATCATGAATTCAAATACAACACTTGTTAAAGTTAAATTAAGAGGGGAATAATAAAATGCAAAACTATATCAGTGATTCAAATACAACACTTGTTAAAGTTAAATCTTCAAATTCCAATTTATACTGCTGTTTCTTCCAATTCAAATACAACACTTGTTAAAGTTAAATATTTATAACGAATTTGTTTTCGTGTTTGTTATTATCATTCAAATACAACACTTGTTAAAGTTAAATAGACGGAATAACTATAACGTTAGAAAAAGATATTGAATTCAAATACAACACTTGTTAAAGTTAAATTTGATTTAGAACATTGCGCAGATACTTTATTGTTTGTATTCAAATACAACACTTGTTAAAGTTAAATTCAGGGTTCCACTCATCATAGATTTTATCATAATAAATTCAAATACAACACTTGTTAAAGTTAAATAAATTAAGGTTTTTAAAAAATTTTTTGCTCTTGAGCATTCAAATACAACACTTGTTAAAGTTAAATTGTATTAACAAGGTCTTTATCTGTTTCCACGTCCATTCAAATACAACACTTGTTAAAGTTAAATTTACTTATGCTAACGGTACAGAGGAAGTAGTAGACGATTCAAATACAACACTTGTTAAAGTTAAATAGCACCATTTCAATGCAATCTTTACCATTTACACGAATTCAAATACAACACTTGTTAAAGTTAAATGCAAGGAAGGTTAACGACAGGGAATATTTTTAAAATATTCAAATACAACACTTGTTAAAGTTAAATGCTAAGTTCTTATATACTCATCTATTATTTTTTATTATTCAAATACAACACTTGTTAAAGTTAAATAATTTATGAAGGCGATAGAATAGTCCTACTAGCCAAATTCAAATACAACACTTGTTAAAGTTAAATGCCAGTAAAATTAACACTTTTATAAATAATTATAGTTTATAAAGGTTGAAATATCAATATTTATATGAGTTTTTACCAGCGATTGAGGATTTTGGGTGATTTTTTATAAATCCTTTATTTATAAGGATTTCAGGTTTTAAACTAAAAAATGGTTGGGAAAATAAAAAAGGCACTTGTTTACACAAATGCCTTTAAATAATTATTTTACATTAGCGAAAGCTTGTTTTAAGTCATCTAAAATATCATTGATATCTTCAAGTCCTACAGAGAAACGAACCATACCGCTATTGATACCAGCAGCTTCAAGTTGTTCATCTGTCAATTGACGATGTGTTTCACTTGCTGGGTGAAGAACACAAGTGCGAATATCGGCAACATGAACTTCATTAGAAGCTAATTTTAAGGAGTCCATAAATTTAACAGCGTTTTCTTTACCACCTTTGATTACGAAAGTGATAACACCACTGCAACCTTTTAAATATTTTTTAGCAAGAGGATAAGATTCATTGCTTTCAAGAGCAGGATACATAACGCTTTCTACTTTATCATTGCTTTCCAAATATTTAGCAACAGTAAGAGCATTTTCGCAGTATTGTTTCATACGTACAGGTAAAGTTTCTAGACCTAAGTTTAATAAGAATGCAGAATGTGCAGCTGGATAGCAACCGAAATCACGCATTAACTGCATTCTAGCTTTTAAAATATAAGCTTGTTTACCATAAGTTTTTGTATAGGAAAGACCATGATAAGATGGATCTGGTTCTACTAATTCAGGGAAATTACCATTATCCCAATTGAAATTACCACTATCAACGATTACACCACCGATTTGAAGTGCATGACCGTCCATATATTTACTAGTGGAATGAGTAACAATATCAGCACCAAATTCAAATGGTTTGCATAAGATAGGAGTTGCAAAAGTGTTATCCACAATCAAAGGAACACCATGAGCATGAGCGATATTTGCATAACGTTCGATATCAAAAACAGTTAATGCAGGATTAGCTAAAGTTTCACCAAAAACAGCTTTAGTATTAGGTTTAAAAGCAGCATGAATTTCTTCATCAGTAGCATCATGACCAACAAAGATACATTCAATACCTAATTTTTTTAAAGTGAAAGCGAAAAGATTTACAGTACCACCATAGATTTGAGTAGTAGAAATAAAGCTATCACCAGCATTACAGATATTTAAAATAGCAAGTAAGTTAGCAGCTTGACCAGAAGTAGTGCACATAGCACCAACGCCACCTTCAAGGTCAGCAATTTTATTTTCAACAGCCATGACTGTAGGATTAGCAAAACGAGAATAAATTAAAGATTTAGTAGGTTCATCGAAAACAGCAGCAACATCATCAGTAGAGTCATAAACATATGTAGTGCTTTGCACAATTGGCATGACACGAGGTTCAGTATTTTTAGGGCTGTATCCAGAATGTAAACATTTAGTAGCGTCTTTCATAAAAAATAGCCTCCTTAGTAAAATATAAATTATATTATAAAACATTATAGACAAAATAGAAAGTATTTATATACATGAAGAAAATTATTTATTGTAAATATGTTTAAAAGTTGAATATATTTTTAGATAAAAAGAAAAAACTAGCAAGTAAAATAAATACCTGCTAGTTTTTTTGTTTAAACATCTTTAGAAGAAATATATTTAATAATACCAAATCCTAAGATCAAAGTTAAAGCACAGATAAAAATTTCTTCATTTTGCGGAATACCTGGATAAAGCTCCAAGATAGAACCTAAAATGAATCCAAGGATAATTAAAAAAGTAGGTTGAGGATAGTTTTGCATAAGATTTTCTAATAATTTAGTAGTTAGTAAAATACCCACAACTAGACCAAATCCTAATGGAATTAAAAATGGTAAATAAAATTCAGAAGCCGCACGCATAGTTTCATCATATAATCCCATCAATAAAAGCATATAAGAAACGCTTATTCCTGGTAGAACAAGTGCAATAGCAGCTATAAAACCAGCAACAACTAATAATAAATAAGTGTACCAATTAGTAGCATTATTTGTAGTTAGATTACTGATAGGAGACATTTCAAAAAAGAGAACAATTAAAAAGCCAATAGCGACATATATAGGGACTGTCCAGGAAAATTTAGTTAATTTAGCCTCGCGGAACATCAAAGGCACACTGCCTGCTACAGCACCCATAAAGAAATAAAGCATAGGCATAGGATAAGTTTCAATTAAATGCAAAATAGGTTTAGAAAAAGAAACAATACCTATTAAAGAACCTGCTAAAAATATAGTTAAAAAAAGAGAATTTCTAAATTTATTTTTCATGAATGAACTTACAGAAGAAATTAATTTAGTATAAATCCCAAGTATCATAGACATAGAACCGCCACTAACACCAGGAACTAGCATGGTAGAACCAACAACTAACGACTTAGCAAAAGTTACAACATAATTTCTCATAAAAGTAAACAAAATCCCTTCTAAAATAAAAAATAAATTGACAATAAAAAAGACATAGCCTATAAAAGGTTATGCCTAATATGAGATTTTCAAAATATACTATAATTGTATAGTTTGTAAAAAATAAAGTCAATTAACAAAGAAAGATTTTACAAAGATTTTACAAATATTTTACAAAATCAAATCATCAATTAGAAAAGACAGAAGACAGCATAGGATAGAGGGGGTTTAAAAATAGCAAGCTTAGCAAAAGTCTAGACGAAAAAATAAATAAAAAGCGATGTAAAAACATCGCTCTAATTTAATAAAATAAAATCATATAATCACATATCATTTAAAATTTTAACGAAATCTTCCCTACAAACAGCCGAATTAAACTTCTGTCTCAAACTAGCACTGCCATACAAGCCATGAGTATACCACGTAGCATGCTTTCTCATCTCACGAGGACCAATATAATCGCCCTTCCATTTCAAAAGCATATCCAAATGTTCTAAAATAACCTGTTTTCTTTCATCAATGCTAGGTTCACCAGGATCGACACCAGTAAATAAAAATTCTTTAAAACGGCGGAAAATCCAAGGATTACCCTGAGCCCCACGACCAATCATGACAGCATCACAACCAGTACGTTCAAAAATATTTTTTAAATCCTGGCAAGTTCTAACATCGCCATTACCGATGACAGGAATATCAACAGCCTGTTTAACTTCGCGAATAATATCCCAATCGGCATGACCACGATAAAATTCTTCTCTAGTTCTGCCATGAACAGCAATAGCATCAAGCCCAGCCTTTTGAGCAAGCCCAGCCATTTCAACGACATTACAGTGTTCACTATCCCAGCCCTTACGCATTTTTACAGTAACAGGCATATCTTTTACAGCTTCACGAGTAGCACACATTATTTCATATGCCAAAACAGGATCTTTCATTAAAGCTGAACCCTCATTATTGCGTACAATCTTTGGTGCAGGGCACCCCATATTTATATCAATCATATCACAACAATTCAAAGAAGCCACAAAACTAGCTGCTTTATACATACGTTCAGGATTGCCGCTGAATAATTGAATAGCTAAAGGTCTTTGTTCAGGAACAGTCTTTAACATTTCCAAAGTTCGTTCATTGTGAAAATTAATACCTTGGTCGCTGACCATTTCAGAATAAACGAGACCACAGCCCATACGTTGAGCTAAAATACAATAAGCAGTATCAGTTACACCAGCCATAGGTGCTAAAAATACGGGAGTAGTTATTTCTAAGTTTCCTATTTTCATAAATTATTTAAAGGCTTATTTTTTAACCTTTCTAAGTACCCCTTTCTTGAAGCAGCATTACGTTCATAGAGAACGCGAAGACCAGTCAAAGTTAAGAAATGATCTGTTTTATCAATAGTGCTAGACTCTTCCGCAATCATGCGAGCAAGTCCACCAGTTGCGATTACAGTCATATCTTTACCATATTCTTTTTTTATACGATTTACAATACCATCTATTTGCCCTACAGCACCATAGATAATACCAGATTGCATATTTGTAATAGTATTATGGCAAATTACATTTTTAGGAGTAACAAGTTCTATACGAGGCAAATTAGCAGCCTTTTGGAATAAAGCATCTGCTGACATACCAATACCAGGAGCTATTACACCACCTAAAAAATCACCTTTATCATTTACTACATCAAAAGTAGTAGCAGTACCGATATCAATTACAATCAAAGGGCCACCATATTGTTCAAAAGCACCAACAACATTTACAATACGGTCAGCACCTAAAAGGCGTGGATTTTCATAAACTAAGCGAATGCCAGTTTTTATACCAGGACCTACAAGTAATGGTTTTATTTTGAAATAACGTTCACACATTTTACTAATAGGAATAACAAGAGGTGGAACAACAGATGAGATAATAATATCATCAATATCGTTCATATCCATACCTTGAAAACGGAACAGTTCGTTTATGAGCATACCATACTCATCGCCAGTTTTTTGTCGGTCGGTGGAAATTCGCCAATGACGATAAAGTTTTTTACCATCATAAGCCCCCATAACGATATTACTGTTACCAATGTCAAAAACTAAAAGCATTTTATCCTCCATCTGTGAGTTTAGCGGTTTTGTACTGGTCGAATAGAAACATCGCCTGCTAACACACGTGTTATTTGTCCATCAATATTTACAAGAAGAGCACCATCATCATCAATATCCACGGCAATTCCTTCTAAGACTTCATTTGTGCCGATTACACGGATATGTTGATTTAAAGTAATGGAATATTTACGCCATTCATCAAGAATAGGTGCAAAACCTTCCTCTTGACAGATTATATACAAATGTTCTAAGTAATACAAGATTTTATTTAAAAGTTTTAAACGAGAAATTTTTTTACCTGTAATTTGACTCAAAGAAGTAGCGATATTTTGAATTTCTTCAGGCATTTCTTTCTTATCAATATTGACATTAATTCCCATACCAATAATGATGTAATTTATGCAATCCATTTCAGCATTCATTTCTGTCAAAATACCTACTAATTTTTTTCCTTCATATAAAACATCATTAGGCCATTTAATACCAACTTTTACACCAGTAACATCTTCAATAGCTTTGGTGATAGCAGTAGCAGCCATCAATGTGCATTTTGGTGCTTCTTGAGGTAAAAATTTTGGTTTTAAAATGACAGAAAACCAAATCCCTTTATATTTAGGAGAGAAGAAAGAGCGAGATAATCTGCCTCTACCACCACCTTGTTCTTCACTGATGATGATAGTACCATCTTTAACACCTTGAAGTGCTACTTTTTTAGCTTGGGTATTTGTAGAGTCTACAGTTTCAAAATATAAAATTTCAGAACCTAATATTTTAGTAGTAAGAGAAGATTTTATTTCTTCACTTGATAATAAGTCTGGAGAGTCAATCAAACGATAACCACTTCTAGGAACACTTTCAATATTATAGCCATTATCACGTAATGCTTTTATATGTTTCCAGATAGCAGTTCGAGATACTTTTAGCGTATCAGCTAAGTATTCACCAGATAAAAATTTGTCGCCATTTTGTTTTAATAAATTTAAGATTTGAGAACGCATAATAAAAATTGTTATAAAATAACAATAGCTCCCCTCTTTTCTTTAAGATTTTGATTGGTGATATAAATATAATAAATAGATTAATAAAAATCTTGATTGTTAAAATATATAATAGCCTAACAAAGTCATATTCGCAATAAAGTTAGATAATAAATTTTAGAAGAAAAAAGGATTTTTACAAATTTTAGTAAAATATATAATATATATCTTTAAATATTTTAAGAATTAAATTATATTTTATAAATTGGAGGCTGATTATAATGATGGCATTAAACTTTCAGGCAAAAAAACATGAAGAATTGATTATGTCACGTAAAAAAAATTGTACTGTTCGCTTAGGAGACGTTCGCAATCAATATCCAGAAAGTTCTATAGTGTGGATTACTACTGGTAAAAAATATGAAGTGAAAAAAAGATTGTATACAGCAATCATTGATAAAGTTCGCGTAAAAAAATTCGCTGAATTAACTTCAAGAGATTTAGGTCACCAAAATCCAGAAATTGATTCATTAGAAGAATTACGTTTAGATTTTGAAAATATTTATCAGCGTCGAATTACTTTAGATGATACTGTAACAGTAATATATTTTTCTGAAGTTCTTTAAGAAATTTTGAATAATAAGCTATTTTTTCATTTCTATATAATGGGAAAATAGCTTATTTATTGGGCTTTTGGAGGCATTGAAAAATTTTTTAAATTTTTTTCAAAAAAGTTGTTGACAAAATACTCTGTTATGCATATAATAATACATGTCGCTGATACAGCGGCAGACAAAAAACGTCAAATGCGGAAGTAGCTCAGTGGTAGAGCATCACCTTGCCAAGGTGAGGGTCGCGAGTTCGAGCCTCGTTTTCCGCTCCAGACGGCGGCATAGCCAAGTGGTAAGGCAGAGGTCTGCAAAACCTTTATTCCCCAGTTCAAATCTGGGTGCCGCCTCCAAATGAATTTATTATGCACTGTGTGATTGCACAGTGCATTTTTTGTTATATAATAAAATATTGAGCTATGAAAAATATTAAATATAATTTTAAGGAGTTGTTTTTTTGCGTAATCGTGGTTTTGAAATAGTGAGTGATTTTAAAGATAAACATATAAATTTACCAACTCGAAAAACAAGTAAATCAGCAGGTTATGATATTGAAGCTGCTGAAGATAAAATTATAAAAGCTGGGAAAATGGCAGTAATTGCAACAGGATTAAAAGCTTATATGCAAGATGATGAATATTTAGGTATACATATTCGTTCTAGTTTAGCTTTTAAAAAACATTTGAATTTAGTAAATTCTCAAGGTGTTATTGATGCAGATTATTATAACAATGAAGATAATGAAGGTCATATAATGATTGGTCTGATAAACTTTGGTAATGAAGATGTAGAAATTACTAAAGATATGAGAATAGCTCAAGCCATTTTTTATAAATTTTTAATTATAGATGATGAAAAAAAAGTTGATACTATAAGAAGTGGCGGTTTTGGTTCAACAGGAGAATAATATGCAAGATTTAGACTTATTTTCAGCAATGGCTAGTGAAAATAATGAAAGTATAAGCGAAAATACTATAGAGATGGATGAAGACTATCGTCCATTAGCTGAAAGAATGCGACCACGTAATTTTGATGAATATATAGGACAGGAAAAAATACTGGGCAAAAAATCATTTTTACGGAGAATGGTACAAGAAGATAAAATACCTTCGATGATTTTATATGGGCCTCCAGGTACAGGAAAGACAACGCTTGCGAAAATGATTGCAGGTATGACAAAAAGTGAATTTTCTCGATTAAACGCGGTGTCTGCTGGTATCTCTGATGTACGTAAAATCATTGAAAAAGCTGATGAAAATAGAAGATATTATCGTAAACGTACAATTATATTTTTAGATGAAATACATCGTTTTAATAAGGCTCAACAAGATGTATTATTGCCTTATGTTGAAGATGGTAGAATTATCTTGATTGGTGCTACTACAGAAAATCCGTATTTTGAAGTAAATCATGCGTTATTATCTAGAGTTCGTGTAGTAAAATTAGAATTATTAGATGAACAAAATTTAATTGATATCTTAAAAGTATCTTTAGAAGATAAAGTTCGCGGTTTGGGTAAATATGAATTTAAATATGATGATGAAGTATTATCGATAATAGCTCAATATGCTGGTGGTGATGCTAGAGTGGCTTTGAATATATTAGAGCAAGTTGGCGATGTGGCATTAGAGCAAAATCATAATATAAATAAAGAAATTATTGAAAGTATTATCAGTGAAAAAATTCAGACATATGATAAAAATGGCGATAATCACTATGATATAGTATCGGCATTTATCAAGAGTATGAGGGGAAGCGACCCTGATGCGGCGTTGCACTATTTAGCAAGAATGTTAGTAGCAGGTGAAGATATTAATTTTATTGCTCGAAGAATTGCTATTTGTGCATCTGAAGATGTGGGAAATGCAGACCCACAAGCATTGGTTTTGGCTATGGCTACAGTGCAAGCTGTCCAATTTTTGGGTATGCCTGAAGCTCGTATACCACTTGCACAAGCAGTAACATATATAGCATCTGCGCCTAAAAGTAATGCCAGTTATTTGGCGATTGATAAAGCTATAGAACAAGTAAAAAGCCAAGATTGTGGACAAGTGCCAATACATTTAAGAGATTGTCATTATAAAGGTGCTAAAAAGCTTGGTCATGGTGTAGATTATAAATATGCTCATGATTATCCATATCATATAGTGAAACAACAGTATTTGCCTGACAAAATAAAAAATGCTAAATATTATATGCCAACATCAAATGGATATGAAGAAAAAATTGGTAAATATATGCAGTTTTGTGAAAAAATAAATTCTTAATTTTGACAAAGAAGCATTAGTTTGTTAGTATATGAATATATCTTAGTTATTTACTAGGAAATATATATTTGTTATTTGCAGATAGATTTTTAGAGGGGAAAAGAAGATGAAAAAAAAGGTAGCAGTAGCTATGAGTGGTGGCGTAGATAGTTCGCTTACAGCTGCTTTATTGATAGAACAAGGTTATGATGTTATTGGCGTAACAATGACTTTAAGTGATGAAAGTAGAGAAGCAGGCGGTTCAACTGCTGTCAGTGATGCTAAAAAAGTAGCAGATGCTTTGCATATTCCACATTATGTAGTTAATTATCATAAGAAATTTAAAGATGATGTAATAAAATATTTTATCAGTGAATATGCAAAGGGTAGAACACCTAATCCTTGTGTGAGATGTAATAATACTGTAAAATTTGGTAGTTTATTGAAAGATTGCTTAGAATTAGGTGCAGATTGTGTAGCTACTGGTCATTATGCACGTATTGAACAAGATGAAAAAACAGGTAGATATTTATTAAAAAAAGGTTTAGATGTAAGAAAAGACCAATCATATGTTTTATATACTTTGACACAAGATGTATTAAAGCATTTTATGTTGCCACTTGGAAATTATAGCAAGGAAAAAACTCGTGAATTAGCTGGAAAAATGAATTTACCAGTAGCTAATAAGCCTGAAAGTCAGGAGATTTGTTTTATTCCAAATGATGATTATAAAGCTTATTTAAAAGTAAAAGCACCACATATTTTAAAACCTGGTGATATTGTTGATGTCAATGGTAATAAGTTGGGTCGACATGAAGGCGTACCATTATATACTGTGGGACAAAGAAAAGGATTAGGTATAGCTGCTGCTTATCCATTATATGTAGTAGGTTTAGATGTGAAACGCAATCGTGTAATTGTTGGTGAAAATAAAGATGTTTTTGCTAAAGGATTAGTAGCTAAAGATTTAAACTTTATCACGAGAGATGATTTCACTGAAAAATTTGTTACTACTGCTAAAATTCGTTATGGTGCTAAAGAATGTGAATGTACTGTGGAACCATTAGACAATGGCAATTTGGCTAAAATTTTATTTAGTGAACCACAAAGAGCGATTACACCAGGGCAATCTGTAGTATTTTACGAAGATGAAATCGTTGGCGGCGGCGGTGTAATTAAAAATATAATAAGATGATATATTAACTATAAAAGCAAGGGTAGATGGTACTCTTGCTTTTTATTTTATTGAGAATAAATATAATTATACAGATAATGTTTATCATTTTTATTGACATAGATTATCATTTGCTATATAATGCAGTTGTTAAAAGAAATAATAATTATTATCAAAATCAAAAACGAATATAAAAAGAGATTTTAAAATAGAAGGAGGAATATTATGACTTTGAAGGAAGCAAAACCAGGAATGGTAGTAAAAGTTGAGTCTATAGAGGCTTCAGAATTGAAAGAGCGTCTTATGAGTATGGGAATGGTAAAAGGTACAAAAGTAAAGGTATTGCGTTCAGCGCCACTTGGAGACCCGATTGCGATATCTATTCGTTCTTTTAATATGTCTATTCGTTTATCTGATGCAGCAAAAATTGCAGTTACTCAAATTGCTTAATAATTAATGGGAGGGAGATAATAGTGGCAACATTATCCGTAGCGTTGACAGGAAATCCCAATACTGGGAAATCAACAATATTCAATGAATTAACTGGTATTAGACAAAAAATTGGTAACTGGCCAGGAGTTACAGTAGATAAAAAAGTAGGTTATACAAAACATAAAGATAGAGCTATATCTGTAATGGATTTACCTGGTACATATAGCATAAATGGACGTTCTCCAGAAGAAATTATCGTAGAAAACTATTTAAGTGGAGAAAAACCTGATATTATTGTAGATGTCATTGATTCTTCTAATATTGAACGTAATTTATTTTTATGTTTACAATTGCTAGAGCGTCGTATTCCTGTATTAGTTGACCTTAATATGATGGACGAAGCGAATAGAAAAGGAATTAAAATTTCTACAGCTAAGTTAGAAAAATTATTAGGAATGCCTGTAGTAGAAACTGTAGGTCGCAGTAAAAAATCCACTAATAAATTATTAGATATTTTCACTTCTACAGTGATGGATAGTTATAAAAATTCTCAACAAGTAGAAGAACATATTGCTAATATTGAAAAATTAAAAGCTACTATTAGCGATAAAGAAAAATTAGAAGAAGCAATTATAGAAGCACGTTATGCTTTTATTGATAAAATTGTAGAGCAAGTTGTCGTTAAAGAAAATGTAGGTAATAATCTCACTGAAAAGATTGATAAAATATTAGCTAATGGCTTTATGGCATTACCTATTTTAGTATTAATGTTATATCTTGTATTCCAGATTACTTTTACATGGATTGGTCAACCGATTGCTGATGAATTAGATGTACTTATAAATGAAGATTTTTATGGTTGGGCAGATGAAGCGTTGACTGGATTAGGTGTAGCTGATTGGTTACATTCTTTAGTATGTGATGGTATTATAGCTGGTGTAGGTGGAGTGCTTACTTTTGTGCCACTTATTTTCACGTTATTTTTCTGTTTGAGTTTCTTAGATGGTACAGGATATATGGCTCGTGTGGCTTTTGTCATGGACCCAATTATGCGTCGAGCTGGTCTTAGTGGTAAAGCATTGATGCCTATTATTTGTGGTTTTGGTTGTGCTGTTCCAGGTATTATGGGAGCTAGAGCGTTAGATTCAGAAAAAGACCGTATGATAACTATTTTAGTAACACCGTTTTTAACTTGTGGTGCTAAACTTCCAGTAATGGCGTTATTTGGAGCTATTTTCTTTGGTGAAAATGCAGGCAATGTTGTATTTGCTATGTATCTTATCGGTATAATTGGTGCAATTTTAGCTTCTAGTATATTGAGCAGAACTGTATTTGAAAAAGATAATACAAGCTTTGTTTTAGAATTACCACCATATCGTATACCAGATATGAAAACAGTATTGTTAGAAACATGGGATAAAGGTAAAGGTTATCTCATAAAAGCAGGTACAATAATCTTTGCTATGTCTGTAATTTTATGGTTCTTAAGCAGTTATAATTTTGCAGGTCAAGTAGAAGATATGTCTGAATCTTTATTAGCTAGTCTTGGTGGTATTATGTCCACATTGTTTGTATTCCATGGTTTTGATACATGGGAAGCTGGCTCTGCTGTTATTACTGGTATTATGGCGAAAGAAGCTGTTATTTCTACAATGGGTATTTTATATGGTTTACCTGATTTAAGCCCTGATACTGAAACTGTTGAAGCTGTAGGTATGGTAGCTAATACTGGATTACAGATGGCATTTACGACAATGTCTGCGTTAGCATTTATGGTGTTTAGCCAGTTATATACACCATGTATGACAGCACTTGGTACAATAAAGAAAGAAGCTGGTGGTTGGAAATGGATGTTCTTATCTGCTATTGGTAATTTTATTGTAGCATGGGTTGTATCTTTATTAGTTTATCAAGTAGGCACATTATTAGGTTTTTGATAAATTTTGATATTTAGTATAAAAATAAAAGGAGGCTTTTAAATGACGACAGGTGATATCGCTACTTGGATTATAGCTTTGATAATATTTATAGCTTTTGTTTTTGGTATGAAACGCATATATCATAATTTTTCTTCAGGAAAATGTGATTCATGTGGTAGTGGAAGTAGTTGTTCTGGTAGTTGTCATTGCAGTGGATGTCATATAAGCCAAACAAATAAAAGTAGTAAATAAAAATTTATAAATATGTAAAAATAGCTATTAGTTAGAATGCTAATAGCTATTTTTTTATTTGACATATAAGAGGCGATTGAAATACTATATTATAAGGATGATGTTAGAATAGGAATAAAAGAGGAAGTAATTATGACACTAGAAGAATTAGTTAATAACAAATTAGATAAGTTAAATCCTACAGATTTAATAGTATGGCGTTATATTTATGCACATAAAAAAGAATGTTGTTACATTTCTATTTATGATATAGCTGATAATTGTAATGTTTCACGAACAACAGTGCTTCGTTTTGCTAAGAAATTAGGTCTTGATGGTTTTAGTGATTTGAAAATGATGTTAAAAATGGAAATAAGTCAAGCAAGAGAAAAGCCATCAATGGATATTGCTCAAGCAACAGTAAATTTATGTAAACATGTAGGGGAAGAGATAGCAAAACAAGATTTCACAAGATTAAATAAATTATTACATAATGCTAAAAGAATATTTGTCTATGCTTCAGGTCATGTACAGAAAAATGTTGCTAGTGAAATTTTGCGTTTATTCGTAAATTGTAATGTTTTAGTTTATGAGATAAAAGGTCCAGATGAGTTTAAAACTGTTATAAGAAATGTAAGAAAAGATGATTTATTTATTATTATTTCTTTAAGTGGAGAGTCTAAAAATGTTGTAGAACTTGCTAAAAAACTTCATTTACAAAGAATACCAATTATTTCTTTGACACAATTAAAAAGTAATACATTAGCAACACTTAGCACAGAAAATATATATGTTACGCCTATAGATTTGCCAGCTACTGTAGATTTTGAATATAAGTCTATGTTAGGTTTTTTCTTAGCAGTAGAAATGTGGTTTGTTAGTTATAGCCAATATTGTGCAGAACAAATAGAGTAATGAACTTTAAATAGTATTTTATAATTTTAAAATACTGTTTTTATTGTATTTAGAAGATTAGGAAATATTTTATAAAATAAACATTTTAAGATATATTGACATGTTAAATCATAAAGTTTATATTAAATATTGTCTTATAATTAACTAGTTAATTATAAATATAGCTTATTAGTTAACTAGTTAATTCATGAGGATTATTGAAAGGAAGGGTAACTTGTCAAATATAAAATTATGGACAAGAAATTTTATAACTTTAGTTGGTGCTAATGGATTATTATTTGCAGGTTTTCATTTTTTATTACCTACTTTACCATTATATGCTGCATCAATTGGAGCTAGTGGTGCAGAAATTGGAATTATAACAGGAATTTTTGGTTTTTATTCGTTTATTCACAGATGCAGGTGTGCGTAAATTTGGTAAGAAGAAATGTTTATATTTAGGTTTGCTTTGTTCTTTTTTGGCTACTTTAAGCTATGATATGTTTACATCAATTTATTCTTTGATAGTAGCACGTATTTTACATGGTATAGGTTTTGGTCTTAGTACGACTTTTGCAGCTGCTTTGGTTGCTGATGTAATTCCAGTTCAAAGACGTGGAGAAGGCATTGGTTATTTTGGTCTTGGCAGTACAGTGGCTATGGCTGTAGCTCCTGCTTTAGGTGTTATGTTATTGACTGATTTTAGTGCAAATATGTTATTTTTTACTTCAATGATAGTTACCTTTTTGGCTGCTGTTAGTGCAAAATTATGTAATGCGAAAGAAGCTCCTTTACCAGCTGAGAAAAAGCATATGTCTATCCGTCATAAGTTGTGTGAATATGGTACAGGAATACCTTCAATATTGACAATTTTATTTGGTGCAGCATATGGCAGTGTAAATACTTTTATTGCAATGATGGCTAGTGAAGTAGGTATTGAAAATGCAGGTTTATTCTTTATAGTTGGTACTATATTTGTATTTATCTCTAGACCTTTTGGCGGACGTATTTTTGATAGTAAAGGTGGCTTCTAGGTAATTTTACCAGGCGGTATTTTATATTTGATTGGATTAGGAATATTAGTTTCAGCATAATCTTTAACTGTATTATTAGTAGCTTCTGTATTTTATGGTTTTGGAGGTGGTTTATTATTGCCTTCTCTTATGACATGGATGCTTAATGTAGTTACTTCAGACCGCCGTAGTGGTGCTAGTGCTACTTTTTATAATATGTTAGATATTGGTACAAGCAGTGGTATTATTTTATTAGGCAGTGTAGCTGGTTCAATTGGTTATATTAATATGTATTATTATGTAATCGGTGTTATGATAATATTTATAGCATTCTTCATGTTTAATCATTTTGTTTTACAAAAGAAAGTAAAAAAGCAAAATCAACAGGAAGAACTCGCTTAAATAAAAATATGAGTTGTCATATAAGAGATTTTCTGCTATAACGAAGAATATAGTTAGCAGAAAGGAATTAGTATGATATGGATAGGATAAAAGAAGTGGATAGTGAAAAATATCTTCAAATAGATGATAAATTAGATGATTTATTAATTCATCAACTTTATCAAACGATGAGAGCTTTTTCAAAAACGCTTAATAGTGAGATTTATACAGCAGATGTATATAGTTCTGAGTGGTCTATTTTGAAAATGGTCAAAGAGCATGATAATATATCACAGTTAGAATTGGCCAATTGTTTGAATGTAGAACCAGCAGCTATATCTAAAACAATAAAAAAGATGGAAGAAAAAAATCTTGTTAAGCGTCAGCGCATTCAAGGGAAAAGAGAAAAATATATATTTCTTACTGAACATGCAATAGAGCTTTATGATTTTTTAGAAAAACGAGTAACAAAACATCGTGTGAAAGCATTGAAGGGCTTAACGGCGGAAGAAAGATATACATTATTTAAATTATTACATCGCATTTGTCAAAATACGTTGACAGTAGATGAATAGAAAAAATATAATATATTATCAGCTGAGAATATTGTTAAAGATATTTGAGGCTGATTTTTTTATGTGATAAAGTAATTTGGTAAATATTTATATCAATTTTGGGAAATAATAAAAGCATTAGTATTTATAATATATATAGTATTTTAATAGTGATGTGATATATCACATGGGCTGTGATAAAGTGCAAGTGAAGGTAATAAAACTCTAAAACCCTTGAAACTATTGAATTTATGAATATATTAGATTATTATATAGCCATGAGGTTGATAAAAAATAAAAACTAATACATAAATGAAATTTATGATTAAAGAAAAGGGGTTTTAATTATGAAAAAATCTTCAATCGTAATTGCAGGTGGCGGAAGTACTTTTACACCAGGTATTGTAATGATGCTTTTAGATCATGCAGACCGTTTCCCACTTCGTCAGATTAAATTTTATGATAATGATGCAGAACGTCAGGAAAAAATTGCTAAAGCATGTGAAATATTATTAAAAGAACGTGCACCTGAAATTGCATTTTCTTATACAACAGATCCAAAAGAAGCATTCACTGACATAGATTTTGTAATGGCTCACATTCGCGTTGGTAAATATGCAATGCGTGAAAAAGATGAAAAAATTCCAATGAAACATGGCGTATTTGGTCAAGAAACTTGTGGTCCTGGTGGAATTGCTTATGGTATGCGTTCTATTGGTGGAGTTATTGAAATCTTAGATTATATGGAAAAATATTCTCCAAATGCTTGGATGCTCAACTACTCTAACCCAGCAGCTATCGTAGCTGAAGCAACTAGAAGACTTCGTCCAAATTCTAAAATCATCAACATCTGCGATATGCCAGTAGGTATTGAAGACAGAATGGCTGAAATTTTAGGTCTTCCAGGTGGCAGAAAAGATATGACTGTTCGCTATTATGGACTTAATCATTTTGGTTGGTGGTGTGATATCCGCGATAAAGATGGTAATGATTTAATGCCACGTATCAAAGAACATGTTGCTAAATATGGTTATATTGTAAATCCAGAAGCTCATAATGATGAAGCTAGTTGGAATGATACTTTTGGCAAAGCTAAAGATGTTTATGCTGTTGACCCAGATACATTACCAAACACATATTTAAAATATTACTTATTCTCTGATTATGTATTTAATCATGACAATCAACATCCAGACCATACTCGTGCAAATGAAGTTATGGAACATCGTGAAAAAAATGTATTTGCAGCAGCTAAAGAAATTGTAGAAAAAGGTACAGCTGTTGATTGTAAATTCCAAAGTGATGATCATGCAAGCTATATCGTAGACCTTGCAGAAGCTATTGCTTTCAATAAAAAAGCTCGTATGCTTTTAATCGTACCAAATGATGGTGCTATTTCTAACTTTGATCCAACAGCTATGGTAGAAATTCCTTGTATCGTTGGTTCTAATGGTTATGAAAAAGTTTGCATCGGTAAAATTCCTCAATTCCAAAAAGGTTTGATGGAACAGCAAGTATCTGTAGAAAAACTTGTTGTAGAAGCATGGATTACAGGTAGCTATCAGAAATTATGGCAAGCACTCACTTTATCTAAAACAGTACCAAGTGCATCTGTAGCAAAAGCTATTTTAGATGATTTAATTGAAGCAAATAAAGATTATTGGCCTGAATTAAAATAATAAAGAGAAGTATATATTAAGAGAATTGTATTACTAAAAAATCAAGGCACAGAGCATATTACTTTGTGCCTTGATTTTTGAATAAAGTATTCAGAAGTTTTACATAAATAGTAATATTAGTGTAATATTTAAGGGAATGAGAAAGGTTGGCGAGAGAAATGGCATTTAATAAAGATGTTGTGATGCAAAAAATTCAACGTTTTGGTGGTGCGATGTTCACACCGGTCATAATGTTTGGGGTTTTTGGTATCTTTGTAGCAGTGTCAATTTTGTGTAAAAATCCAATGATATTAGGTTCTATAGCCGAAAAAGGTACGGGTTGGTATGATTTTTGGTATATTGTCGAACAAGGTGCTTGGACAGTATTTAATCAATTACCTTTATTATTTGTAATTGGTCTACCTATTGGTTTGGCTAAAAAAGAAAATGCTAGAGCTGTAATGGAAGCATTTTTAATATATCTTATTTTTAATTATTTTATATCCGCAATGCTCAATTTATGGGGAGCAAGTTTTGGCGTAGATTTTGCACAAGAAGCTGTTCCAGGTAGTGGTCTGACAACAATTGCTAATATTAAAACACTTGATACAAGTATGGTTGGTGCTATTTTAATTTCTTCAATAGCTGTATGGTTACATAATAAACTATTTGATATTGATGTACCAGAATGGCTTGGTCTGTTTAAAGGTTCTTCTTTAGTTGTTATTGCAGGTTTTGTACTAATGTTACCTATAGCACTTTTATTCTGCTTGATTTGGCCACATTTCCAATCATTAATCGCATCATTACAAGGTTTCTTGACTGGTGCAGGTGTACTTGGTGTTTGGGTATATACATCCCTTGAACGTATTTTAATACCTACAGGTCTTCATCATTTTATCTATATTCCATTTATTTATGGTCCAGCAGTTGTAGATGGTGGTATACAGGCTTATTGGCTTCAACATATTCAAGAATTTGCTCAATCAACAAAACCTCTTATTGAATTATTCCCACAAGGTGGTTTTGCTTTACATGGTATGAGTAAAATGTTTGGTTGCCCTGGTATCGCACTTGCTATTTATTTCTCTGCTAAGAAAGAAAATCGTAAAAGAGTGGGTTCTTTGTTATTCCCAGCAGCAATTGTAGCAGTATTATGTGGTATTACTGAACCTCTTGAATTTACATTCTTATTCGTTGCTCCTGTATTGTTCTTAATTCATGCAATTTTAGCTGGTACTTTAGCAGCTACTATGTATTTCTTTGGTGTAACTGGTAATTTTGGTGGTGGTTTACTTGATACAGATTTATTCCAAAACTGGATACCACTTTTCAATAATCATTGGGACACATATCTCACACAAATAATCATTGGTTTAATCTTCACATGTATTTGGTTTGTTGTATTTAGATTTTTAATTGTAAAACTTAATTTGAAGACTCCTGGTCGTGGGGATGACGAAGAAATCAAACTTTATAGAAAAGCTGATTACAAACAAAAAGTAGCAGGCGATGAACGTGATAGAAAAGCTGCTGCATTTTTAGAAGCTTTAGGTGGTAAAAATAATATCGTAGATGTTACAAACTGTGCTACTCGTCTTCGTGTAACTGTAAAAGATGATAGCTTAGTAAAAGATACAAATGTATTTATGGCAGCAGGTGCTCATGGATTAGTTCATAATGGTTGTGCTATTCAAGTAATTGTAGGTCTTTCTGTACCACAAGTTCGTGAACGTTTTGAAGCTTTACTTCAAGCTCCTGATGTACTTCAAAAAGAAGAATTAGTTTCTAACACAGATAAATCTCCAAGTTTGAAAGCTTTTGCAACTGGTGATTTAGTATCTATTGAAAATGTACCTGATGAAGCATTTGCTTCTCGTGCTATGGGTGATGGTGTAGCAATCATTCCAACTGAAAAATATATTACTGCACCAGCTAATGGTTCTGTAATGATGGTAATGGAAGAAACAGGACATGCTCTTGGACTTAAGCTTGATACAGATATGGAAATTTTAATTCATATAGGTATTGATACAGTCAATATGAAAGGCGATGGCTTCAAAGTTTTAGTCAAAGCTGGCGACGAAGTAAAAGTTGGCGATAAATTAGTAGAAATTGATATTGAAAAAATCAAAAAAGCTGGATATAATCCAATCACTATTATGATAGCTACTAATTTTGACCAATATAGCTTATTAAAATTTGAAAAAGAACAAAAAGTAATTGCAGGCAAAACAACTGTAGGCACATATTAATAAAATTAAGGCAAAATATAATGGTAAAATATTATATTTTGCCTTTTTGCATTTAATTTAAATTAATTAAATATAGTACAGTTGGTTTCATTATTAGGATTATATAGAATAGGCATAATAAATATAAAAACTTATAATAAATTTAGATAAATATTTATAAGTTTAAGGAGTGCTTGATGATGAAAAGTTTAAAAAATTTTTTATGCTATTATCTATGTTAAGTATAATGATGTGTTCATGTACAGCATTTGCAAATTATCCTACTCATTTATATGGAGATAAAAATTTTATTTTATGTGATGGACATATGGGTTCAGCATGGTATGTGGATAGAAGTTCTTTAAATGTACAAAAATATGAACCACCACAATATATTATCACTGTTAATGTGGTGCGTGTAGATAATGCGGATAGAAGAAGCACAGAAATAAAAAATGTACATACATATCGTTTTTTCTATAATAGTGATTTAGGTCAGATGTATGCAGATTTTAATAATAATGATAATTGGAGATATTTAAATCCTCAAGGTAGTTGGGCAGAAACAGGTATATCTATGCCAGCAGGAGAAATAGCTTTTGCTTTGGCTTATAATTATAAATTTTATGGTGATAGAGCTTATTATAGTGATGATTTCTATAATCGAATTTTTTAATATGATAAAAATTTAGGAGAAAAGAGTTTAATTTTATGATAAATAGAGTTAAACTCTTTTTTTATTTGCAATTTTTGGGTAAGGTTATTTTGATAAATTTCTTGTACTATGATTTATAAGAATAATATAATAGAAAGAGTGATATAAATATAATTAAATTTTAAGATATAAGGTGAAGATATGAAAAGTATAAGAGTTGTAGCAGCGATAATTAAAGATAAAGATAAAATTCTGGCAACTAAAAGAAGTTATGGGGAGTTTAAAGGTGGTTGGGAATTCCCTGGTGGAAAGATAGAAGAAGGAGAAGATAAAAAAACAGCATTAATTAGAGAAATAAAAGAAGAATTAAATGCTAATATTGAAATTGATAGCTACTTTGCTACGATAGATTATACGTATCCTAATTTTCATATGATTATGGATTGCTATATTTGTAATATAGATGATTTTGTAATCAATGAAGAAATACATGATGAGGCAAAGTGGCTGACAAAAGATGAATTAGATAGTGTAAATTGGCTTGCAGCTGATGAAAAAATCGTAAATAAATTAAAAATATATTTAAGTTCAAAGATTGCAGTAAGTGCTTGTCTTTTAGGTGATAATTGTAAATATAATGGCAAAAATAATTATAATGAAGAAATAGAGCATTTGCTAAAAGATAAAGAAGTATATAAAATTTGCCCAGAAATATTGACAGGACTTAGTATTCCTAGAAAGCCTGTAGAAATAAAAGATAATAAAGTCATAACGCAGGATAATGAGGATATGACGGAGATTTTTCTTCATGGTGTAGATATGGCATGGGAAAAATTAAAAGATAAAAATATAGATTTGGCTATATTGAAGGCGAATAGTCCAACATGTGGCAGTAAAACAATTTATGATGGAACTTTTTCCCATGCATTAGTAGAAGGAAATGGATTGTTTGCTAAATTATTAAAAGATAATAAAATTATGGTAATCAGTGAAAAAGATATAGAATAAAAAAATACCTAATGAGTTTATGTGATAAATTTTGCTTTATACATAGCTCATTAGGTATTTTTTATAGAATTAAATCATTAAGTTTGTTTAAACTTATTTGTCTAAGTGCCAAATGTCATGGTTATATTCAGCGATTGTGCGGTCACTGGAGAAGTAACCAGCGTTAGCTATATTGATTAAAGATTTTTTAGCCCAAGCTAAACGGTCTTCGTAATCATTATATGCTTGGTCTTTTGTTTGAATATAAGCTTTTAAATCTAATAAACTCATGAACCAATCTTTAGAAATTAATTCGTGATGTAAACGGTGGAGATTTTCTGTCTGTCCAATAGAAGTCATTTCTTCAGAAATTAAGAAGTCTACTGCATTTTTAATGATTTCATCATTATTATAGTATTTTCCTGCATCATAATCATTGTTGTTGTAATGAGCGATAACATCATCACTACTTTCACCGAAAATATAGATATTGTCATCACCAACAAGTTCATGAATTTCTACATTAGCACCGTCTTCAGTACCGATTGTAATAGCACCATTGAGCATGAATTTCATATTACCAGTACCACTAGCTTCTTTACTTGCAAGAGAAATCTGTTCGGAGAAATCGCAAGCAGGAATGAGTTTTTCAGCGTTAGTTACGTTGTAGTTTTCTACCATTACTACTTGAATATATTTAGAAGCTACAGGGTCTTTAGCGATAATATCTTGAAGACATAAGATAGCATGAATTATGTCTTTAGCAATGATATAAGCTGGTGCAGCTTTAGCGCCAAAAATGAAAGTAATAGGTGTAGAAGGAACATAACCACTGCGGATTTTTTGAAGAAGTTGAATGATGTAGAGTAAATTCATTTGTTGACGTTTATATTCATGTAAACGTTTAATTTGAATATCAAAAATGCTATTTGGATTTAAAGTCAAATGCATTGTTTTATTTAAATAGTTGCATAAATCCTGTTTACGATTTTGTTTAATAGTTAAGAGTTTATTTAAAACAGTTTCATCATCAACAAATATCAATAAATCTTTTAATTTTGTAGCATCAGTTTTGTATTCATCACCAATTAAAGATGTGATATATTGACTTAATTCATTGTTGCAGTGCAATAACCAACGGCGGAAAGTGATACCATTTGTTTTGTTGTTGAATTTTTCTGGGTATAATTCATAGAAAGCTTTTAATTCGCTATTTTTGAGAATTTCAGTATGCAAGGAAGCAACACCATTGATACTATAGCCAAAATGAATATCCATATGAGCCATATGCACAAGGTTATGTTCATCAATGATTTGTACAGCTTTATTATCACTGCGAGATTTAGCAATAGCATTTAATTCTTGAATAGTAGGAATGAGTTGAGGTACTACTTGTTTTAAATCTTCAAGATGCCATTTTTCAAGTGCTTCAGCCAAGATAGTATGGTTTGTGTATGCACATGTTTTGGATACGATATCAATAGCTTCATGTAAATCGATACCTTCTAAAACTAAGCGATTGATTAATTCAGGAATTACCATAGATGGATGAGTATCATTGATTTGGATACATACGTATTTATAAAGTTCATGTAAATCATGTCCTTTAGCTTTTTCTTCCATCAAGATTAATTGTGCAGCGTTGCTTACCATGAAATACTGTTGATAGATACGAAGCATTTGACCTTCTTTAGTACTATCATCAGGATAGAGGAATAAAGTTAAATTTTTACGAATGTCTTTTTGGTCAAAAGAAATACCATCATTGACGATAGTTTCGTCAATAGTGTCAATATCGAAAAGATGTAATTTATTTAAGCCTTTTTGATAGCCTAATACATCAGTATCATATAATTTAGAATGAACAGTAAAACCATTAAATTCAACATCAAAACCAATATTGGTATCATTTAACCAAGATTTATCTGTAATCCATGGATTTTTTTCTTCTTTTTGAAGATGATTTTCAAATTTTTGTTTGAATAAACCAAAATGGTAATTTAAACCTACACCATCGCCAGATAAATTTAAAGTTGCAATAGAGTCTAAGAAACAAGCAGCAAGTCTTCCAAGACCACCATTACCTAAAGATGGTTCGAGTTCAATTTCTTCTATATCACTTAATTTTTTGCCATTATCAGCAAGTAATGTTTTTATTTCATCATAAATACCTAAATTTATTAGGTTGTTAGATAATAATTTACCTATTAAAAATTCAGCAGAAATATAATAAAGTTTACGAGGGGTTGAAGTTGGTTTTCTGTCATTGCTTAAATTTTTTACTAGCATTAATAATCCAGTATACAATTCTTCATTTGTACAATCTTCAATTGTTTTATTAAATTGAGTTTGTAAAATATTAGTTAATTTAGTTTGCATATTTGCTACTCCTTTAATATTAAACTTTGATTATGCACCACTATATTTAGATTAGAGAATAAGCAATATTTTGTAAAGGTTATTCTCAAGTTCTATATTATAATATATAGTGTCAATACTTAAGGTTTTTTCTAAAGAGTAAGAAAAAAGAATTAATTACATATATTAAATATATAGATATTAAAAGTTTAAATTTCTTTAGAGTAGATAATAAAAACTGCACTTCTAAAATTATATTAGGTTAATTTTAAAAATGCAGTTTCTGGTTTATAAATTTAATTTTATCTGGAATTTTTATTATTTTAATTGCAAATATTCTTCATCAGTTACAGGTTCAAGCCATTCATTAGAGCCACCAACAGCAGGAACTTCAATAGCTAAATGAGAAAAGAAACTATCTTTTGTAGCACCATGCCAATGTTTTACTTCTGCAGGAATATTGACAACATCACCAGCTTTTAATTTTTGAGCAGGTTTTCCCCATTCTTGATAATATCCTTCGCCAGCTGTTACTAATAATATTTGACCGCCTTTATGATGAATATGCCAATTGTTGCGACAAGCAGGTTCAAAAGTAACGTTACCAATAGAAACACCTGTAGTAGTAAGCATATTCAAATGAGCTTGACCAATAAAAAATTTACTGAATTGTTCTGGTAATTTATCTCCTAATGGAAAAATTAAAGAATCGCTAAATTTTTTTAATGTAGACATATTATTACCTCCAAATAAATATTTTTCTATATATTGTTATACTACTTGGAGTGAACTTCAAGTCAAAGTTTTAAATAAAATATTGTGCATATTAAAATAGATTTCTCATTTGAAAAAGTATTTTATCTATGATAAAATATCTATAAAGTTCAGTTTTCCGAACTAATGGCTTTAATATTTAAAGGTATGGTGATATTATGGCAAATTTTAATAATTTCATGTTTAAGGTAAAAGATTATAATAAAAATAAATCAAATAATATTGTAAATAGTAATATTACTTTTAATGAATATGCAGATAAATGGTTAAAAGAATATCGTTTACAGATAAGAAAATTAGATTTGCCTATAGTTATTAATAATATAAATATTGGTAAATATTATTTTGGTCAAAAGAGACTAAAAGATATTACTTCTTTGGATTATCAACAATTTTTGATGAATTACTCTTTAGGGAGAAAGAAATCTTCTGTAGAACAGGCGAATTCAATTATTCAAAGTTTATTAAAATCGGCATTAAATAAAAAAAATATATAATTATTAAATTTTTAGTTGTATTAATTTATTTATTAATTAAGACTAAATTCTGTATAGTGCAGAATTTAGTCTATTTTTTTATATAGATATTTTATTTTAATTGAAATGTAAATGGTTGAGTAGCATAACATTTAACATCTTGTCCGTTAGTATTTTTAGCTGGTAAAAATTGCCATTTATATGCTGTATTTAAAGCTGCTTCATCAAGTGCAGAACTTCCTGAAGAAGAAATTATTTCAGCAGATTCTATACTACCATCTTTACCAATAAGAAAACGTACTATGGATACGCCTTCAATTTTATTATTGCGTTCTTTAATAGGATACTTTGGAGTAGGACTTTTTACTATTCTGGGAGGAATTGCAGGGTTACTGTAAACATTATCATCGCTATCTCCTACACCAGAACCATTGCCTGATCCAGAACTTTCACCATCACCTGTTCCTTCACTAGAGCCAGAGTCTGTACCAGTTCCATTACCAGAACCTGTATCATCATTAGTATTTATAGTAGCATTATTACCATTATGATGATTAGAATGTTCAACATTATTATTTATTGGTGGAGCAATTACTGCTTCCTCTGTGCTTATTTCATGTTTTTCCACTTTTTCTTGTAATTCTTGAATTTGTTCATAAGTTACATTAGTGGTAGCTATGTCAGAATGTTGTAAAATACTATCTGGAGTTATAGGAGCTTGCTCTACTGGCGCAGGCTCTAAAGGTGGTGTATAAGTAGAGTCTGTGATATTCGCTGATGCACTGCCTCCACCACTTCCGCTTACAGAAGTTATTTCCACAATTTCATCATATTGTGGTAGAGTAGTGAATTTTAATAATCCAGTGATAGAAATAAAAAGAAATATAAATATGTGAAATAAAAATGAACCAATTATACTGATTTTCTTTCGTTTTTGTTCATCCATTAATTACCACCCGCTCCATTTGTTGCTAAACCAAAACGAGTGATACCAGCTTTTTTTAATGTATCAATAAAAGAAACTACTTTGTCATAATTAATATCTTTATCTGCTCGAATAATAATAGCAAATGATGGATTATTTTTTTGCTCTTTAGTTGCTTGCATTAATAATGTTTGAATATCTGTTTGTTGGTCTTCTAGATAAATACTACCATCATCCTTTAGGGTTACCGTAAAATTAGTTTTGTTATCAATAGCAGCAGAAGTAGCTTGTGGTAAATTTACAGGAATAGTTTTTTGTTCTACCATGTACATCGTACTAAGCATAAAAAATACCAATAAAAAAAACATAATATCAATCATTGGAATGATATTTAAATCAGGTTGTTTAGTCTCACGATAATTTCTTAATTTCATTTATTAGCACCTCTGACTTTAGCCTCAGATAAAGCAGAAAAACATTGTTCCATATTAGTGATAATATTGTTCATTTTATGTGAGAGATAAGAATGAACACATAAAGATAAAATTGCCACACAAAGACCAGAAGCTGTGGCAATTAGAGCTTCACCGATACCACCTGTAATGGCCATTGGTTGGCCAGCTTGAATATTAAAAATACTAAATGTGGTAATCATACCAACAATAGTTCCTAAAAGTCCTAAAAGTGGAGCTAATGTGGTAATTACACTTAAATAACTTAATTTTTCACGTAAACGAGACATTACAATATTACCCTTCATTTCCATAAAAGCCTCAGTACGTTCTACTGTAGGCAAAGGACTTGCTTGAGTTAGAATATTAGCACAAGCTCCTTTATGTGTTTTAGCAAATTCAAAAGCTTTTTCTAGCGTTTCTCCAGATAGAATATCGCAATATTGTTTAGTAAATAAATGACCAGAATCAATAGATTTATAAAACAGATATCGTTCAATAGCAATAAAAATAATAACTAGTGAACAAATAAGTAGTGGATACATTACTAATCCACCTTTTTCAAAATACATTAATACATCAGACAAAATATTACCTCCTAAAAATAAAAATACCTTCCTAACCTGAAAAGAAAGGAAGGCATAAATATATAAAATAAATTTAAATTCAGCAATATTATATATTTTCCTATCCATGTCACTCGCAGGAATCGGAAAGATAATATAGGCAGTTCTTCTGGCTTGGAGTCATTGCATAATTTCGCCTTCCCAGTTTCCCAGTGACATAAATGAAATATAGCTCGTCCTTACAGCGGCGGGACCGCATCGGCTTATACCGATTTCTCTATTAAGTACAAAGTACACCTAAATTATGAATTATTCATTTGTTGCATAGAAGTATAGCATTTTTTATAAAAAAAAACAATAGTATTTGATAAAAGATTAAAATTAGATTAAATTTTTATTGACATTAACTATATTATCATTTATAATGCAAAATTGTAATAGATAAATACAATCTATGAAAAGATAAATATAGATAAAGTTAGGTGTAGCAATACTTAATAGAGAAACAGGTGTGAAACCTGTGCTATCCCGTAGCTGTAATGTGGAGCGAGTCTTAAATATGTCACTGGGAAACTGGGAAGGCAAGATGAGCGGTGAAGCAGAGCCAGAAGAACTGCCTAATTTTAGTAGCCAATAAAAGTTACTGCGAGAGACGGTATGGTGAAGTTTTTACATAATTACGCCTTTTGTTGATAACAAAAGGCTTTTTTGTATTTAATTTAAATAAATAGAGAAATTATATGGGGAATCTAGTGAGAATCTAGAGCTGTACCGCAACTGTGTTGGGAGCAGTATTATCAGTATCCTCTCGCAAAGGGATAATATTGCATAGATCTTAGTCAGGGCGCCATTTTTATGTTCATAATTTGCGATGTACAAATTTGAATAGTGCAAATAAACGTAGATATTATTTATATGTTTATAATTAGCACTGTTTTGTCATGCAGTTATGAAAAAAAACGACTGCATATATTGTAGTCGTTTTTTTATAAAAACTTATATGAATTATAGATATGGAGAGTGTGAAATGAATTTATCAAAGAAAAAATTAGCTATGTGTATATGTTTAGCAACTTTAAATTTAGGCAATAATTATGTAGGAGCAACTGAAGCAACAGAAACAGTTGAACAGTTAAAATCTTATAATTTAGATGAAGTAGTTATAACAGCTACAAAAAGAGAAGAAAACTTAACGGATGCTAATGCTAACATTAGTGTAATAACAAAAGATGATATAGAACGTATGCATTATAATACTATAGAAGAGGCTCTGCGTACTGTGACAGGTATACAATTTTTAGATTATAATTTACCTGGGTATAGTATGTCAAAAGTTAGAATAAATGGTTCTGATCAAGTTGTAGTATTGATTGATGGTGTTCGTGTATCAATGACAGGTACAGGACAAACATATCCATTTCATTTAGTTAGTGATATGGAAAATATTGAGCGTATAGAAGTTTTAAAAGGCTCAGCGTCTGTATTATATGGTAGCGATGCTAAAGGGGGAGTAATAAATATTATTACCAAGAAAGATACTGAGCCTAAAACCAAAATAACTACTAGTACAGGAAGTTTTGGTAAAGAAGAATATAAAATAAGTACTGAAGGTTCATTAGGAGATACAAGTTATAGAATTTATGGACAAAAAGCTATTTCAGGAAAATTCAAAGATGGTAATGATATAGAATGGAAAGCGCATGATAATTCTGAAAATATAGGAGTGATGTTAAAGCAAGATCTTTCAGATAATGCTAATATTATACTAAATTATACAAATGGTGATGATGATTTTTCTTTTTTAGATCATTTATATAATCAAGATATTAAAGGTGAAGCTAAGTCAAGAAATTTGCAAATAATATATAATCAAAAAATAGATGATAGTTTGAGCAATGTATTAAGTTATAATAATGCCAAATTTGAACATGTTGGATTATTACATAATTCAAGAGATGATAGTTGGGGTAATTTCTGGAATAATAGATATAAAAGTACAGTGATAAATGATACTTTAACAAAAATTTTTGGTGATACTCATGTGGTTACTGTAGGTCTTGAGCATATAAAATCCGAAAATTTAAATCCATCAACAGTACGGACATCAGATTATCGTTCCTATGAAACATATCAATCGTTAAAAAATACATCATATTTTTTACAAGATGAATGGATGTTTGATGATAAATGGAAATTAACAAGTGGTATACGCTATGATGATCCATCTGGTGGTCTAGTAGAATTAGAATCAAATACAGCTAAAAGTTTTAATTTAGGATATAATTTTACAGATGATACTAATATGTATATAGCATATAATGATTATTTTGTATTGCCATCAATGTATCAACTTTATGATACTAACTATGGTAATGCTAAATTGTTACCAGAAGAAGGCAAAAATTATGAAGTGGGCATTAATCATAAAATTGATGATAGTTCAATGATTAATGCACATTATTTTAAACGTGATTCTGACAGGAATATAGGTTTTGATGTGAAAGAAGATACTTATATTAATGACAGTGAAAAAGCTCATGGTTTTGATATTCAATATGAAAAATATTTTGATGACTCTTGGCATGGATTATTGAGTTGGTCGAGGTTATCATATACAAATAAAAAAGGAACTACAGATTATGGATATTTACCTAAAAATATGGTAACAGTTGGTGTAGATTATACAAAAGATAAATGGAATATTGGATTAGATGGAAAAGGCTTTATTGGTAGAGATGGCAATAAGGTAGAATCAAAAGGGTGGCCAAGTGATAATTATTGGGTATTCAATTTAGGATTAAATTATAAACCAGAAGATAATCTAAAAGTTTTTGCTAAGGTAAATAATTTATTCAATCAAGAATATGCAGAACAAACTAATGCTATTTGGTGGGGCAGTAAACCAGGTGATTGGTATGGTATGCCAGGTAGAAATTTTGTAGTTGGTATGGAATATGAATTTTAATTTAATATAAAAGATTAGGAAGAAACATATAGAAAATAAAGATTTTCTATATGTTTTCTTCTTAAAATAAGATAATTAAATAATGGATATGAGGAAAGGATTTAACCTATGGTAAAATATTTATTTAATTATCCAGTTATAGATTGGTATGAAAAAGAACTCCAGTTGATGGGACAATCATTAGGTGAATATGTAGCATCTATGAAATTAGATGGTATAGAACAATTAATTTATGATAATAATATGATATTAAAATATAAAGAATTAACAATAGGTGTACATCTTGAATATTGGTCTTATTGGATAGATTTTTGGTGGAATAATCAGCAACGATTAGATTATATATTTGAAAGTAATGAAGAAAAGAAACATTATTATAAAGCTCAAAATATATATGAATGGATTGAATATATAAAAAAAAATATAACTTTGGCTCTGAATTTAAAACCTCAATATTTAGTATGGCATGTGTCAGAAGCAAATGTTCAAGAAATATTTACTTATAATTTTTATTATAATGATAGACAAGTTTTATTAGCTACTAGTGAAGTTTTTAATGAAGTAGCAAAAATAATACCAGATAATGTACTGATATTATTTGAAAATTTATGGTGGCCAGGATTGCGTTTAAATAGTATGGAGAATGTAGTGTATTTTTTTGAGAAATTAAAACATAATAATGTTGGCATTATGTTAGATACTGGACATTTAATGAATACAAATATAAATTTAACATCAGAATTAGAAGCTAGTATATTTATTAAGGATATTGTAAATAATTTAGGTAGTTTTGCGAGTTTGATAAAAGGAGTACATTTAAATTGTTCATTATCAGGGCAATATCAAAAAAAATTTATTGAACAGCAATTTAAATTTTGTGAATTTGATAAACATAGATTATGGGAACATATTATAAAAATTGATAAACATGAAATTTTTCAAACTAAAGCTCCAAGTTTTTTAATAGATTATATACAACCACAATATGTGGTTCATGAACTTGCTTACGATAATTTAATATTATTACGTAATAAAATAATGGCACAATCAAGAAATTGTAAAATGTATTGAGGTTAATGATTATGAGAAAACTGTGGCTTATAATAGGAATTTTTATCATATTACTAAATATAAGTGGTTGTTTTTGGCAAAAGGAACAAGATAAAAAAGAGACTTTTATACTATATAGTGTAGTAGATGCGACTGGTACACGATTAGATTTTGAAGAGAAGCCAGTTAGAATAATGAGTATGAATATTTCAATTGATGAAGTATTATGGGAAATAGTAGAAAAAGATAGAATTGTAGCATTATCTAAATTAGCCGATGATCCCCAAATTAGTTCTATTAGTAAAGAGGTAAAAAACCTAAAAGGACGAGTTTCTAGTGGGAATATTGAACAGATTTTAGCTTATCAACCGGATTTAATAATAGTGCCAGATTACAATATGGGATTTATAAAATCGTTAAGAAGCTTGGGATTAAAAGTATATGTGTGTAAAACACCAGTAAATGTAGATGAAATATTTACTTATATTAATAAAATCAGTAAAGTTGTTGGTGAACAAGAGAAAGGAGAAAACTTAGTAAAAGAACTTAAAATAAAATTAGCTACAATTACTAAAAATGTTGAAAATAACATTCCTGAAAATAAAAGAAAAAAAGTAATAGTATTAACATCAACTGGTTTATTGGGTAGTAAAGGCACTTTTAGTGATATTTGTTATTATGCTGGAGTAAAAAATTGTTTTGCTGATGAAGATATAATGTTTGAAGGAATTTTTCCTAAAGAATTATTATTAAAGGTAAAGCCTGATATTATCATGATTTCTGATTGGAATTTTAATGTAAATGAAAAATCTAGTATTTTTATTGAAGATATATTAAAAAATCCTTTATACAAAGATTTACCAGCTATAAAAAATAATCAAATATATAAAATTCATAGTAATTATTTGAATTCTACATCACAAAATTTTATTAAGGGTGTAGAGGAAATTACTCTTATAGCGTATCCTGAAATTAATTTTAAGGAGGGCGAATAATATGTTAAAAATAAGAAATGGAATATTTTTTTGTGGATTAATGTTAATATTATTATTAATTAGTATATGGGCTATTAGTATTGGCACTGTACAGTTAAATTTGATAGATATTCAAAAAGCACTGATGTATATTTTTAATCCTAATTTTTCATTAACTGAAAGTGGACATGGAATAGAAAATGATATTATTTGGTTAATTAGAATACCACGAATATTATTGGTAATATTAGCTGGGGCTGGTTTAGCTATCAGCGGTGTAGTTATGCAGGCTATTGTACAAAATCCATTAGCAGATCCGTATATTTTAGGTGTATCATCAGGTGCTTCCCTTGGTGCTACGATAGCTATTTTTTTCAATGTAGGTATTTATTGGGGAAGTAATTTTGTGGGAATTATGGCATTTTTGGGTGCGTTAATGATTTCAGCATTAGTCTTATTTGTAGCTAATTTAGGTGGGCGGACTAATTCCATGAAATTATTATTGTCAGGAATATCTTTAAGCGCTGTTTGTAGCGCTTTTTCTAGTTTTATAGTGTATTTTGCTGACGATAAAGATGGTATAAAAACTGTGATTTATTGGATGATGGGAAGCTTTGCAGGTACACGTTGGGAAAATTTATATGTAGTAGCTCCAGTAGTAATTATATTAATAGTATTTTTTTATACACAAAGTAAAATTTTAAATTTGATGTTATTAGGTGATGAAACAGCAATTACTTTAGGAACAGATTTGGCAAAATATAGATATGTTTTTTTATTAGGTAGTGCTTTATTAGTAGCTATGGTAGTTTTTTCAGCAGGAATGATTGGCTTTGTAGGATTAATAGTGCCACATATAGTACGTATGTTGATTGGCACAGAACATAGAATTTTATTGCCTTTTTGTGCAATAATTGGAGCGATTTTTTTATTAATAGCAGATAGTTTATGTAGAACATTGTTACCAGCTACAGAAATTCCTATAGGTATTTTGATTTCTTTGATAGGAGCTCCTTGTTTTGTTTATTTAATGATAAAGAAGGCATATGGTTTTGGAGGTAATTAAATGGAAATAATAAGTGAACAAGTAAAAAAGTTTATTGGGAATAAAGAAATTTTAAAGGGTATAAACATAGATGTAAAAAATAAAGAGTTTTTAGGAATAATAGGTCCAAATGGTAGTGGAAAATCTACTTTTTTAAAATGTATTTACCGTATATTGAAACCTAGTGAAGGCAAAATTTTATTTAATGGAAAAAATATAGATGAATTGTCTTTTCGTCAAACAGCATTAGATTTAGCAGTAGTAGCTCAACATAATTTTTATAATTTTGACTTTAAAGTTTTAGATGTAGTATTAATGGGTCGTTCTCCACATAAAAAAATTTTAGAAAGAGATAATGAAATTGATTATAAAATAGCTAGAAATGCTTTAGAAAAAGTAGGATTAAAAGATTTTGTTGAAAGAAACTTTACTACTTTATCTGGAGGAGAGCAACAACGTGTAATTTTAGCTAGAGCTTTAACTCAAGAAACAGAGTGTTTAGTTTTGGATGAGCCAACAAATCATTTGGATATAAAATATCAATTACAAATAATGGATATTGTAAAAAGTCTAAATTTAACAGTAATAGCAGCTATTCATGATTTGAATATAGCATCTATGTATTGTGATAGATTGATTGCACTAAAAAATGGCAAAATTGTAGGTGAAGGAAGTCCTAAAAAATTGTTAACAGAAAATTTTATTAAAGATATATATGAAGTAGAAACAAAAGTAGAAATGTTAAATAATGGTAGTATTAATATTAGATATTTACCTAATCATTGGCAGGAAAATTTATTGATGGATTATAATAAAAATTAAAATTGGATTAAATTTTTATTGACATTAACTATATTATCATTTATAATGCAAAATTGTAATAGATAAATACAATCTATGAAAAGATAAATATAGATAAAGTTAGGTGTAGCAATACTTAATAGAGAAACAGGTGTGAAACCTGTGCTATCCCGTAGCTGTAATGTGGAGCGAGTCTTAAATATGTCACTGGGAAACTGGGAAGGCAAGATGAGCGGTGAAGCAGAGCCAGAAGAACTGCCTAATTTTAGTAGCCAATAAAAGTTACTGCGAGAGACGGTATGGTGAAGAATATGTATAACTATACCTTTTTGCTGTATGCAAAAAGGTATTTTTTATGTTTATGCCATTTTACTAATTATCAATAAGTAAAATGGCTTTATTATTTATGTGTTTAATTTTAAATATAAATAAGATTTTGTGAGGTGTAGGAATGATTAGTAGTAAAAAGAAATATTTAACAATGGCTATTTTATCAGCGATTAGTAGTATGAGTTTCATGGCAAGTGTAAGTGCAGAAGATGTAACAGATAGTAAGCTAGAAAATTATGATTTAGAAAATGTTGTAATTGAAGAAAAAGCTGAAGAACAAACATATGATGATAAATATATTCGTACAGGTGGCGATGTAGATATCATTACTTCAGAAGATATTGAAAAACATCATTATACAAGTGTTGCTGACGCTATAAAAAGACTTCCAGGTGTAGAAGTTCAAGATGTGGGGTATAAGGCTTTTGAATATGGTTATAGTAATTATCAGGCTTCCGTAACAATTAATGGTGATAGTCGTGTTTTAATTTTAATTGATGGCAAAAGAATTAGTAATGAAGCTAATAGTTCAGTTTCATCAGAACATAATAAATCTCAGATATTTGCATTAATTCCACCAGAAAATATTGATAGAATAGAAGTAATTAAAGGAGCTTCTGCTATGGCTTATGGTAGCGATGCTACTGGTGGTGTTATTAATATTATAACTAAAAAAGGTGAATATAATTCTAGTTCATTAGTTCATTAGATGTTGGTTTTGGTTCATGGGGTAAACAAAAATATACAATTTCCAATTCAGGTAAAAATGATAAACTTAGTTGGATGGTTTCGTATTCTAAAGATAAACGTGATGATATGAAATATGTTGATCGCGAATATAAAGAAAATAGAACATATTATAATAGTGGATATGACGAAGATAATACTTTTTTAAAGTTAGATTATGATTTTGATGAAAATCAATCTTTAGAATTAATGCATACTTATAAAAATACTTTTGGTTATTATCCAATAATGGCACCAGATTATAGTTCAAAACTTGCTTTAGATGAAGCAATTTCCTCTGGAATTTTTAATCCTAATAATAATGGCTATGATAAATTATCACAAGATGATCCTGCATGGAACCGTTATCATCGTTGGTGGTATGTGTTTAATAAAGGGAGTTTCACTAAAAATAGAACAAGTAATTATGATGTGAAATATATATTTAACCATGATGATGGAATAGATAATTATATACGCATTTTTAATAATGAAAATAGATACTATATGGATAGAAATAGACCTAAATTTACAGATTATACACAGCTTGATTATAAGCAGTATAGTTGGACAAAAGACCAAGCTAAAGGTATAAATTTCCGTTGGGGTAAAAAATTAGATGATACTAATATATTATATACGGGTCTTGATTTTACTAATAGCACATTTTCTGAACATTCTTATGCTAGTTATTATCCAAATACAGGCGTATTTAAACATGGGACAATATCTAGTATAGAAAGAGATACGTGGAATGCATTTATTCAAGATAAAATGCAGTTTAATAAATTAACTATTACACCAGGATTGAGATATAATTATTATGGTAAAAATAAGGGGTATAGTATAAGTAGTTCTGATAAATATACAGATTATGATACAGACTCTTATTCACGTTTAACTATGGGTTTATTTACTAATTATGCTATAGATGATAATCAAAATATTTATGCTTCTTGGAGTCAAGTATATAATGCACCGTATGCACCAGATATAGCTAAAGCTGCTAATGAACTAGAAGCAGAAAAAGGTAATGCTTATACTTTAGGTTATAATGGACAAATTGGTAAAAGTAGTTTTGGGGCAAATTATACTTTGACAAAATTTGATAATACTTTTGGAGCTTTTTCGGTACCTAGTGAAACAGATCCAGAACTATTTGAAAGTAAAACAACTAATATTGCAAGTGATATACAGTCTATTGGCTTTAATTATGGATATAAATTTGATGATAATTGGAGTGCCAATTTAGCTTATAGCCATGCAAAAATATCAATAGATAAAAAGATGAATACTTCTTCAAGTGCTTCATATGAAGATTTAAGAAATAATTTACATTATAATAATAAATATACCGTTTCCATTAATTATGATAAAGATAAATTTAATACTGGATTAGATGCTATTTTATACACAGGAATGGATGATAAATATTTTAGTAATAATAGTTTCTTAGTTTTAGATTGGCATGCTAATTATGAAATTGATGAAAATTTGACAGCGTATATTTTGGTAAATAATTTAACAAATGAGTGTTATGAAACTAAAGCTGTAGCTAAAGAAGGTATTGGTGCCTTGCCAATGGAAGGTAGAAACTTTATGGTTGGTTTAAATTATACATTTTAATTTATAATAAATAGGAATGCAATTTTGCATTCCTATTCCTATATGAGGAAGGTATGTATGATTAAATTATTATTGATTAGTTTTAGTATATTAATATTATTTTGTACAGGTTGCGGGAATAATCAAAACTCCAGTATAGAGTCAAATCAATTAATAGTTAATAATGGTGATAGGACTTTATCTTTTAACAAGCAACCAGAGAGATTAGTAACATTGAGACAACATATAACTGAAACGGCTTTAGAACTAAATTTAGATAATTATATAGTAGGAGCTTCAGAAGCAATAGATCCACCAGTAGTAAAACATTTACAAGAACGGTACGCTAAATTACCTATTATTGCAGAAAAATATCCTTCTCCAGAAGTTTTGTTTTCATATGAACCAGATATTATATGGGTTGATAGAAAATGGGCTTTTGTAAAAAATCAGTTGGGTTCTATGGAAAATATTGAAAGACAAGGAATAAAAATATATTTAAGTGAAGCTGGTTTTTATGATAGTAGTAAAATTGATTATGTATATGATGATATATATAATATGGGAAAAATTTTTAATAATGAACAGCATGCAAATGAAATAGTTCAGCAAATGAAAATAAAAGTAGATAATGTGCAAAATCAATTAGGAGATATAGATAAAAAAGTAAAGGTATTAGATTTTGATAGTGGTAGAAATAATATGGCATTTGTTGGTTGTCGTTGTATGGCAGATAACTTGATTACATTAGCTGGTGGTGAAAATATTTTTCAAGATATTGATAAAGAATGGGCTAGTGTGAATTGGGAAGAAATAATGCAAAGAAATCCAGATGTTATAATTGTACATGAATATCGAGGTATAAGTGGCGAAAGTAAGATAGAAATATTAAAAAGTAATCCATTATTACAAGAAGTAAATGCTATAAAAAATAATCGTTTTATTATTGTAAATTTAGATGAGATTTATGAAGGAAGTAGAAATGCAGAAACTGTGGAAAAATTGGCTAAAGGTTTTTATCCAGAAAAATTTTAAAAATTTTATTTTAATATTATGTGCTATTATAATTTTAGTAGTATTGATGTTCTTATCAATAGGATTAGGGGCTTTGGAAATAGATTATATCAAGGTAAAAGATATTATTTTGTATAATTTAGGCTGTAGTCAAAATCTTTATTGGACTAAAACAGAAAATTTAATTATTTGGGATATGCGTTTGCCGAGAATTATTTTAGCTTGTTTAGCAGGTGCAGGATTAGCAGTATCAGGAGTAGCAATGCAAGCTGTAGTAAAAAATCCATTAGCAGATCCTTATATTTTAGGTATATCGGCAGGGGCATCAGCAGGAGCAACGGCTATTATAGCTTTAAATTTGATAGATATTACACAAGAATATTCTGTATCTATAGGTGCTTTTAGTGGAGCTATGTTATCTATGTTGATATTGTTTTTTTTAAATAAAAGTAATAAGGATAGTGTAAGATTATTATTATCTGGTTGTGTAATTTCTATTTTATTTTCATCAATATCTAGTATAATTATGTTTTGGGCTAAAGATAAAGATAAAATCAGTAGTATTGTTTTTTGGCTTATGGGAAGTGTAGCGGATGCAAATTGGACTATGATACCATTGGTATTTGTTGCAGTTATTGTGGGTATAATATTATTGATTATTTATCATCGACAATTAAATGCAATGTTATTAGGTGAAGAAACAGCACATACATTAGGTGTTAATACTAAAAAATTAAGATGGCAATTAATTATTGTTATTGCTATCATGATAGGGATTATTGTTGCTTTTTGTGGTATGATTGGTTTTATAGGTTTTGTGATTCCTCATATAGTCCGCTCATTATTTGGTGCTAATCACAAGTTTGTTATACCTATTAGTGCTTTTATAGGTGCTATCTTTTTATTAATTTGTGATATTATAGCCAGAATAATAGTTATTCCAGAAGAATTACCGATAGGTATTATAACCTCAATGATAGGAGCTCCATTTTTCATATATATTTTAGAAAGAAAACAATATATATTAGGTGGAGGTAAAAAATAATGGTTTTAGAATTAAAAAACGTATCTATAACTATTGATAAGAAAAGTATTATTCAAAATGTAAATATTAATGTTCCTAAAAATAAATTTGTGGGATTGGTAGGTTTGAATGGTACTGGTAAATCAACAATATTGAAAGCTATTTATGGTATAAATGAGTATCAAGGAAATATATTATTAAATGATGTAGATATAAAAACTATTGGAATAAAATTATTAGCACGTAAAATGGCTGTATTAACACAAGAAAATATTACTGATTTTGATTTTAAAGTTAGAGATATTGTAATGTTAGGTAGATTACCTTACAAAAATTTGTTTGATAGTGATAATGAAGAAGATATTAAGATAGTAAAAAAATCTTTAACATATGTAGGTATGGAACAATTTTCTGATAGATATTTTAATTCATTATCAGGAGGAGAAAAACAAAGAGTATTGATAGCTAGAATGTTAGCACAACAAACAGATTTTTTTATTTTAGATGAACCTACTAATCATTTAGATATAAGAAATCAATTTCTTTTTTTTGAAATGATTAAAAATCTTAATTATACAATTTTATCAGTATTGCATGATTTAAATATAGCAGCTAAATTTTGTGATTTTATTTATGTAATAGATAAAGGAAAGATTGTTGCACAGGGAAAACCTATAGATGTTTTTACTAAACAATTATTGAAGGATATTTTTGGTATGAATGTAAATATTTATACTTTAAAAGATGATAAAATTTATATAGAATATTTAAATACGATTTAATTGAATTTAATGATGGATTGTATAATGAAGTGCGACACCTAAAAAAATAAAAAACTCATTATGAATTTTCATGTAAAATAAAGTTACCACACCAAACCTACACGAAAGGAAAATTCATAATGAGCTATCATCATCTTACCATATCTGAACGTATTCGTATAGAGGTTCTTTCTATTTTAGGTTATTCTACTCGTTTTATTGCTAAATTTTTGCATCGTCATCATTCTACTATTGCTCGAGAACTATCTCGTAATAAAATTAAAAATGAATATGTCTCTATATCTGCTCACAATAACTATCTTAAACGTCGTAAAAATTCTTCTCACTCTAGTAAATATAATGATGTTCTTTCTAATCTTATTTCCGAAAAATTACATGAAAATTGGTCTCCAGAACAGATTTCTAATGCACTTTTAAATGGTAAACTTTCCTTTAAAACTATTTATAACTGGATTTATATTGGTAAATTAAAAGGTATTTCA
>OJSL01000292.1_pt1 | contig 55652 bp, 55 predicted proteins | sample 1599451 | NCBI WGS metagenome assembly OJSL01 (sample SAMN04168657, study PRJEB22393) | human gut metagenome | biome: human gut microbiome; feature: stool | host: Homo sapiens | collected 2014-03-20
ACAATCCTTACCGACAGCATTTCGCATAGCCGCATCAACACGGCAGCCCGCAACGACGTGCAGGAGCAGACCGATGAGCAACCTTCCTCCGGTGTCGCGTGGCTCAAATGGGCGACGGCGCTCGTCGCACTGACGCTTCTGCTGCTCTTATTCTTAAAACTCCGATAACCGAACCCTTATGGCCAGATTGAAAACTCCGATTTCATACTATGGCGGCAAGCAGATGCTCCTGAAGCATATCTTGCCGCTGATTCCCGAACATACGCTCTACACGGAAGCCTTCTGCGGCGGCTGTGCCGTGCTGTTCGCCAAGCTGCCCGCGCAATGCGAGGTCATCAACGACACGAACACCGAATTGGTGAACTTCTACCGCGTGGCGCAGACACAGTATGCGGCACTCAAGGCGATGATTGACGCGACGCTCCACAGCCGCGAGATACACGCGCACGCACGGCATATCAACGAGCATCCGTCGTTCTTCACGCCCGTCGAGCGGGCTTGGGCTGTATGGGTCTGCACGAAGTTGGGCTTCGCTTCGATGATCGACGGGACGTTCGGATACGACCGCAGCGGCACGACGACGCTGAAACTCCGCAATGCGAAAGAGGCCTTCACCGAGGAGTTGTGCGGACGCCTCGGCCGCGTTACGGTCGAGTGCGAGGACGGCATCGATGTCATCCGCCGCTACGACTGTCCCGAAGCGTTCCACTTCGTCGATCCGCCCTACGTCGGCAGCGACTGCGGACACTACAACGGCACGTTCGACGAGGAGGATTTTTCGAGGCTGCTCGACACGCTCGCGACGGTCGAAGGAAAGTTCATGCTCACGATGTTCCCGCACGAGAAGATCGAACGCCTCGCCGCCCGGCACGGCTGGACGATCCATCGGCTCGACCGCACCATCACCGCCTCGAAAGTCTCCCGCCGCCGGCAGGAGGAGTGGATCACGACGAATTACTGATACCGACGTGGACACATTCGCTTATGATAACCCCGCCTATATCGCTTCTTGTTCATTCGGCAAGGATTCGATCGCTACGATCCTCCTTGCCCTCGAACATGGCGAGCTGCTCGATGCCGCCGTCTTCTCGGAGGTGATGTTCGACCACCGACGCAATATCAGCGGCGAGATGCCCGAACACATCGAGTGGATCTACTCGACGGCAATCCCGCGTCTTGCCGCATTGGGCGTACGGGTCGATGTCGTCCGTTCGGAGAAAGACTATCTTACGTTATTCCATACGGTCATAGGAAGCGGTACGCATAAGGGTATGCTGCGCGGCTGGCTCATCGGCGGCAAGTGCTGCGCCAACCGCGACCTCAAAATCCGACCCATACGTCGCTATTATGCCCGTTACCGAGAGCGTGGCGTCGTGCAGTACGTCGGCATCGCGGCCGACGAACCGAGACGCCTCGCACGAATGCAGGACAAGGGGTATATCCGTAAAACGAGTCTGCTCGCCAAGTACGGGTACACCGAGGCGGATGCCCGACGCAAATGCGAAGAATACGGTCTGCTGTCGCCTCTCTACCGAACTTCGCATCGGGGCGGTTGCTGGTTCTGCCCCAACTGCCGCATTCCGGTTTTCGCTGAATTGCGCCGCCGCCATCCAGAATTGTGGCGCGAACTGCAACTGCTCTCGAAGGTCGAAAATAAGTCCTCCGAAGGCTTCAAATACGGGCAGACTTTCGAGGAGGTCGAGCAGCGGATGGATCTCTTCGAATACCACCGACGCTATTCTAAATAACTGAAAATAAATATGATAATAGTTGCTGGATAACTTGCGTGTTCCGAATAACGATGTTATGTTTGCAGTACGATAAACAACTGAATAATAAACGATTAAAACACTCGAACATGACAAGTGCACAAGCAAAACAGATCGCATCGAATTATATGCGGCAGCAGAGCGATTACGTATTTTCGGCGGTAACGGTTAAAAGCCTCGCTCCGGCGAACGGACTCATCAAGGTGTGGCTTACCACCGAAGACGACTACGGGGACGAATTGATTGTCGAGGTCGAGATGAACCCGCAGTCGAATGAGATCCGCTGGAAGAAGATCTGCAACACGGGACGCCTATCCGAATATCTGAAGCCGGCTACTCGGATCGATAAACTTTCGGCGGGGCAGCGCTTCCGGCTGCAAGGCGACTGCGTGGTTTACAAGTTCGTGGACAATGTAAAGGACCGCAGCAGTATTCCCTATATCATCCGACGGGCGGACAAGTCCGGTTGCGTATCGAGAGTCGGATGGCAGGAAGTTTTTCCTATCGAGTAATCAATAACCGCGCACCTTGCCGAAAGGCAGATGCGCATAAAACGATACGACGATGCTTACTACCGCCGACGAGCGTTGCTTCGACGAGCAGGACGAGGATGGCAACTATTACAGCAACGACGATTTCGTCTGCTCGCTCGATGGCTATGAACGCGAGGCATTGCGACAGGTGTGCGACGCACTTCGATAACGTGTAAACATTGAAAATAAGTGTAATAATACTTGCTGGAAAACTTGCGTGTTCCGAATTATGATGCCATCTTTGCAGTGTAATAAACGACTAATATAGAGCGTATTATGAGTACAAGAGCAAGAATCGGAGTAAAACTTCCCGACGGAAAAATCAAAAGCGTCCATATATGGCGGGACGGACATCCCGATACGTTGGGCGAAACGTTGTCAGCGCACTACAATACATTGGAATCGGCAATGGCACTGGTCGAACGAGGCAATATAATCGATGTGGAAGCGCGTCTCGAAGAGTGCCGGTTCGAGAAATCGAATGAACGGTACGATACCGAGCCTCGGATTTATAAATCGGTTGCCGCCTACGAACGAGAAATCGAGGAGGATATATGTTACAAATATCTCTATCGGGACGGCAAGTGGGAATACCTGGCGGTCGATTAGTAACCGACTTCCGATCGTAAGGAGCGAATGCTCCGAGCCTCCGACGGGAGGCTTTCCCTCGTTTCGTCCATTCAGTTGTTTATTGCGACCGGAGCCGTACATCGTGTACGGCTCCGGTTTCCGTTCAAAGGCGGGACATTGTTTCTGCAACGAATCTTCGGCAGCATGTATATTTACCATATGGAAAATGCTTGATAAATAGTTGATATTCTTTGAATTAAGTTGCCGACAAACTTGCGCGTTCCGAATAATGATGTTATGTTTGCAGTGCAATAAACAATTGAAATACAATCTATTAAACGACTCGATTATGAATACAGCGAATCGAAAAAGAACGGAAATCGACGCCGAACTCGACCGGTTGGAGGTCGAATTCGAGAAGAACCGCAAGGAGATGCAACGCCTTGCCGACGAAAACAGACGTGCCGGTAACCGCTACGGCGAATTATCGAATGCGAATCACGACATCAACAACCGGATCCTCACATTGCTCGCTGAGCGTTGGGAATCGGAAGAGACGACCGATTGACGAAACGAGAAACGGACCTCGCCGAGAAACCGTCTTCGGCGGGGGTAAGACCCGAAACCGGAAAACACATAAAGAGTTGAAAACAATGAATACAAATGCAACGGTAGGCGACAAGATTCGCATTATCCATCTTCGCGACGAGGATAGCCGTTACGACGGCAAGGAGGGAACGATCGAGTTCATCGACTCGCTCGGACAACTGCACGGCACATGGGGCGGCTTGGCAGTCACTCCCGAAGTCGATCGGTTCGTAATTATCGAGAAAGCGGAATAATCGCCTGCAACGATAATGCTCGGTTCCGCCATCTTTTTATAATATTTAATCTATTGAAAATAAATACGATAATAGTCGCCGAACAACTTGCATGTTCCGAATAACGATGTTATGTTTGCAGTACGATAAACAACTAAAAAAGAGCGAATTATGAGAACGAACATCGAACGGTTTTTAGAGAGATTCCCGAAGAATGCCACGAATTGGGCGCAGGCGACGGACGAGGTGCGAGACATGGCTCGCAAAGCTCGCGAATTGTTGGAAGAGTACGAAGGCGTAATCGTCGAACCGGTAAATTTCCGGGCTATCGAGACCCCGGCCGAGTGGAATACCGAAGGTCGCGAGTTCATCCTGACGAACTTCGATCGCATGGCGGATAGGACCAAAGAGCGCTTCTACGACTACTTCCGCGAGTGGTTCGAAGGCGAAGAGGAATAGACCGACGCACGGATGCTCCCCGTTCAAGCTGCGGGGAGCATCCCTCCTAACCCCGGAGCAGGGTTGCACACGTCTCTTTCGATAGGAAATCTATCGTGCTCCATCAGTTGTTTATTGCAGCCGGAACCGCACCATGTGCGGCTCCGGTGTTTTATTTTGTATGTAAATAATGATTAAATTTGTAACGAAAACAGAATACGATGAAAGCCTATACCTATATCGAACACGGGCGGTTCGGACTGCTCGACAAGCCGAAACCTACCTTACAGGACTCTCGCGATGCCATTGTGCGCGTGACGCTCGCGAGCATCTGCACCAGCGACCTGCATATCAAGCACGGCAGCGTGCCCCGCGCCGTCGAGGGCATCACCGTCGGCCACGAGATGGTCGGCATCGTCGAAGCGGTCGGAGCGGAGGTGCGTAGCGTAAAGGTCGGCGACCGCGTGACGGTCAATGTCGAGACCTTCTGCGGCGAATGCTTCTTCTGCAAGCGCGGCTACGTGAACAACTGCACCGATCCCGACGGAGGTTGGGCGCTGGGCTGCCGCATCGACGGCGGACAGGCGGAGTATGTCCGCGTGCCGCATGCCGATCAAGGGTTGAACCGTATTGCCGATACGGTGAGCGACGAGCAGGCATTGTTCGTCGGCGATATTCTGGCCACAGGCTATTGGGCGGCGAAGATTTCGGAGATCGCGCCCGACGACACGGTGCTTATCATAGGTGCCGGACCGACGGGTATCTGCACGCTGCTTTGCGCAAGGCTGAAACGCCCGAAGCGAATCATCATCTGCGAACAGTCGCCCGAACGGCGGCGATTCGTGCGGGAGCACTATCCCGAGGTGCTGACGGTCGCCCCGGAGGAGTGTCGCGAGGCGGTTCTTGCGAACAGCGACCGCGGCGGCGCCGACGTCGTGCTGGAGGTGGCCGGTGCGGAGGATACGTTCCGCCTGGCGTGGGAGTGCGCCCGCCCCAACGCGACGGTTGTCATTGTTGCGCTCTACGACCGGCCGCAGGTGCTGCCGCTGCCCGACATGTACGGCAAGAACCTCACCTTCAAGACAGGCGGCGTAGACGGCTGCGACTGCGCCGAGATACTCCGTTTGATCGAGGCGGGCGAGATCGATACTACGCCGCTCATCACGCACCGCTATCCGCTCGGCCGCATCGCCGAGGCATACGACCTCTTCGAAAACCGCCGCGACGGAGCGATTAAGGTAGCGATAACAATTGAATGAATTTTGTAAAACAACAAATAATGATTCTTCCGACAATGACTTATAAAGAGATGTACGATCATCTCGCAGCAGATAAGAAAAAGGTCGATATTAAGATAGACTATCTTTTGCCGAAAGCGATCAAGTCCTTCAAAAAAACGATGAGGTTTCCGGCATGGGAACTTTACGATTATACGATCCCTTCAACCAATAATAAATATGTCATTTACTTTTATGCTGAAAGTAGGGCAAGAATAGAAAATCCTGAAATAGGATCGTTTTCCATCGTTCATAATGGGAAACATCGATTCATTGTCAAATGGGGAGCCGGTGGTTATAAACATACCCCAGATGGCGAAATGATGGCCATCAGACAAATTCATGCTTATACGAGCCATTTTATACAACGTTACAATGAACGCTTTTTGAAAGACGACTCGCTAACAGCAAATGAAATAGCCGCAAGATATCTATCAAGGAATACAATTGCAATGCCTCTCAAACAGAACGAGGAAATCAACCGTAATCACGAGAAGTATGGCGAAAAGGGGCAATACGTCTTTCGTGTTAGAGATGGAATCTGTTTTTCTTATTCGGCAGTCGATGGAATAGAAAGCGAAGATGGAGATAGGCATAAGGATAAAGTCGAAGCCTTGTATATATGTTATACCACGTTTATGAACGAATCCAAAATGACGGACACCCAACGCAAAGCCATTCTCAAAGAACATTGGGAAAAATGGTTGCAATTTGCTGAAGATTTCCAAAAAGAGGCTAAAGACGGAGTGATTACCCTCAAACTCGAACCATAATTACGTCAGCGTCCACCCTTTGTCTGTCGCGATCGCTTTTTGGATAGCATTCAGTTTCGCGAGGTTCTTCGCCCCGATATTGCAGGTCTTGCCATTACCTGTGTCGGATAGCGCGTTCAACAGGAATACCAAACTCTCGACCGTGAGTTTCGGACAACCGTTCACGGCGATGTCCACATCGACGGGTCCGTCGATGATTACCGTTTCGAGTGCGGAGCAGGAGACGAATGTCGTGTCGATCTTCGATGTTACCTTGCTGAAGTCGAGTCTTCCGCCGATTTTGTGCAGGCTCTTGCAGCCGTGGAACATCTCCGAGGCGGAGGTAATGCGCGAGGTGTCCAGCCCGCCGATCTCCTGCAAGTTCGTACAACCGTAGAAAGCATACATCATATTCGCGACGTTCGAAGTGTCGAGCGTCGGCACGCGCTCCAGCGCCGTACAGCCGTAGCACATCTGATACATCGAATCGAACGACGCCGTGTCGAACTCCGGAAATACAGACATCGTCGTATTGCCCCTGAATAGCTGGTAGCCGTTGCGGATCTGATTCATTCCGCTGGTGCTGTCCACCAATGCGACTTTATCGACGAGCGATACCAACGTCTCTTCGTCGGTTGTCGCCACGCCTTTGTCGCGGAGCGTCCCGGCAAGGTGCTGCCGCAGCGCATCGAGACGCAAAACGAGTGAAGTAAAGTCTGCCATATGCTATCCGATAATATGGTTCAGTGCCTCCTCGATACCGGTTAGTCCGAGCGAGGCGGTCATCGCATCGACCAACGTTGCATAAGTCACGGCCGCACCCGTGCCGTTGCGATCGATTTCGATAAGGTCGGTGGCTGCCAAAGTCGTTACCTTCGGGAGCTGAGAGAGCGTGATCGTTCCCGATACGGGATCCGCTATCGCTTCGATATCTATATCCTTTACGATTTCGAATGAATTATTCTCCATGTTCGTTGTTTTTAGTAGATTATTCTTCGTAAATCTTGAATTCGGACATCATCTGATAAGTTACGTGCCACATGCATTTGGCGGAGGAATAGGGCGACGGCACAGCCAACAGTTGCAACAGTCCTCCGTAGGTCTCGATGCGAGGAACCGGCAGATAGCCCATTCCGTAGGCATCTTTCTTCAGTGTCGTCACGATGCCCGACTGCGTGTCGTCCGCTGCAAGTACCAGACTGGGCGATGAACGGGTGCGGATCGGACAGTCGTAGAGGTTCACCACGCTGCCGATATACTCGGCCGATACGGGCAGGTTCAACCAGACGATGAAACTGCCGAAATCCGCGCCGTTGGCGATCAGGTTGAAGTTGCGGTTTAGCGTATATTTGCGGGTCGAGGCGTTGTAGTCCGTGCCTTCGTCCGTGAAATATTTGAACTGCACTTTCGAATATCCGCTGAAGATGCCGCTCGCCATTTCGACGTGTCCGTCTTCGTAGATGCGTGTGGCAGCCGTCGCAGCGTTCTCGATACCGTCCGCGCCGGCGAAGAACATCAACTTGCCGTGCTTCGATGTCGGAGTGCCTTTCAATGCGCAGCCTGCCATACCCGCCACGACCTTCTTGTCCGTATCGTCCTTTACGCCGACGAACCCGGACAGCACCACGCCGCTTCCGGCATCGATCTCCGTCGAGATATCCTGAAAGTTCTCGCGCAGATACTCCAGATCGCTGTCGTCGCTTTTCGCCGCCTCGTCCAAGAGCGCCCCGATCGTCCGCCGGGCCGTGTAGTAAGCCTCTATATCGGCGAAATCATCCCCGATCGGAATGAACTCCGGCTCCGGCTGCGTGTATTTCCCGATGGCGGCGACGGCCCGCTGATAGGCATCTTCGTAGGGCGTCCATTCGTCGGCGAGCAACCGGACGACGCGCCGCTTGCCGTGTACCATAAGTATTTTGCCGTTCGCGCTGCGGTAACGAGACACGGAGAGCAGCCGTAGGGCATTGGCGCGGAGTTGCTCGTACTCGGTCCGGATATCCTGCAAGCGTTCTTTCAGGAACGACTTCTCCACGGGTGAAACATACTTGTCCGAGTTGATACGGCCGAGCGTCTCCAATGTCGAGGAGATCGTCTGCATCAACTCGTCGAAATCCGTTCCGGCATCGGGCTTCGCGGGGTCGATGCGACCGAAGCGCAAGATGCCGTTGCGGAAACTTACGCCGTAACCCGTCGTACGGTTGAAGAGCTGCATATCGCCCGTAGCGGAGTCGAACCACGAGTCGCCCGACTTGTCCGAGAGAAATCCTGTGAGGTAGATGTTTTTCAGGTAGGCCGAATAACCGGTCATATCCAGACCGTGCGCCTTGAGATTCGACAAGTCGCCGAACTGCGCTGCAATATTCTCCGTGCGGATCGTCCAATCGTCTATACCCGTAAGAAACCGCAGGTAGGTGCGGGTTTCGTAGCGGGAGGTTCGGCGCTCCTTGTCGGTCGTGTTGCCGAATGCCACGAACTGCATCGCCGCCTGCGGGTGGTAGGGGTAACCCTCGCGCAGTTCGTACCGCCATTCGGCGTAGGTATCACGGTCGAGGCACTCGGTAAGGCGGAAGTAGCAGGTCGTGAAGCCGGCATAGGTGCGGTTGCCGAACGAGTCGTCCGAGTCGACGGTATTGCCGCTCGAAGTGTCCATTGCGGAGTTCAGGAAGATACCCATACAGAGGTCGTTCTCGCGTAGGGTGCTTGTTTCGCCCTCCTCCAACTTGACGATCAGCGTCCGGTTCTCCGGCGAGACGACCTCGACGATGCCGCCGCCCGGAGCGGACCACCGATCGCCGACGATCGTTTCGATGCGGTTGTAGCGGTATTCGGGAACCTCCAAGAACTCCTCCAAATGAAGCCGCCGCAGGTACGTATCGCCCATAACCGACAAGTCGCCGGAGATCGTACCGCCTTTTTTGTCCAACTTCTTGTCGAGTTCGCCCGACAGCCCCGTGATGTCGGAGACGGCGTGCGTATGCTTCTTCGGAGCCATCACGCTTTTGATCTCCTTGCCGGAAACCTTCATCGATGCGGCGGCTGTCGGGACGTCGACGATGAACTCGAATGCGTCGAACTCCGCCAACTGTCCCGACGCGCTCGCGAGGTCTTTGATGCGAACTTCGTCCATAACGACGTGAAAATAACGCTTCGCCGAACCTTTTTCGGGATACAAAGTCCCTAATTCCGAAGAATGCCTTATCTTTGTAGTTGCATTCCGCACAGCCGGAGTGCGACATATTATCCGACTTGACTCTGGAGAAAACTGGTAATTTTTAACAAAGGGTTGAGCACACCGTATTCTCGCATCGAACGGCTCTCGTCGTAAGGTTCGGGATATGGTCATATCCCTGCTTTACGGCGTGGGCTATATGTGCTTATCCTTTGTGGGTATACCAGTACCTCTCCAGTATAAGCGGCAGTAGGCCCACGTTCTTTTTTGCCCGGCGGACAGACGCGATCCTATCTGCCATTTCGATGATTATGAAAGCAACGAATCGAATACCGGATCGCCGTGTCGTGCGACCGTTGACCGCACGGATATTGCGGCCGTTTCTGGTGGCGTCGGAACGCTCGCATCACCATATTTATGCGCTGTGGGAACACGCATCGGTCCTGTCATTCTCGATAAAAAATGCAGACGGCGAATATTTGTCTTTGCGGGAGTTTTTCGGCAGGGGCGATGCGGTTGCGCCCGACAATCCGCTCGTCGTTATCTTCCACGAAGTGCATATCGAAACCGTGGAAGAATTGACCGCTGAATATATCGAACGTATTTACGAATCGTTCCTTTATCACCATTGCGAGATGGGATTGCGCCGCAACGCTCCGCTCCGTTTGACTCCGGAATCGATACGACGATACGGCTTGACCGAAGCGGATACCGTCCTTGTCAACGAACATCTCGAAGTCCTGAACGAGATGATCCGTCGGAAACTCCAGCAGCGATACGACGAACTCAAAGCGCTGGATTGCATTCGGAAGTAGTTATTAATTCTCTAAAATATGGAGAATTGATATATTTGTTGTATTTTTATATTATGAATAAGTCTTTAGCAATAATCCAATATATGGTAGATTCTGGGGATATTGATATTACCCAATTATATACCATTTTTAAATCATTTGGAACAGCACTCCCTATAATACCATGTTTGCTTCAACGAGGGCAACGAATTGTGAGAGTTAGAATAAATAAAGATTTTGATTCCCATTATACACATCTTACACAATTGTCCTATCCGCCAGCAGCATGTGCATCTCTGCAAAGAGCATCTTTACCTGGGAATCCACTATTTTATGGTAGTGTGTTTACTCATTCTGATAACTCCAACCATGCGTTACCGCGAATAGTGACATTATATGAAACATGCGAAGAAATAAGAGATAAGACTTGTGCCACTCGACAAAAGATGACTTTTAGTATTTGAGAATGCCAACGAGATTTACATCTTTTCGCGCTGCCTTTTGCAACCGATTATGAAAGACCGTGTAATGAAATAAAATTGTTACAAGATGAATGGCGCACCTTAATAGCACACCAATATACAGAAGAACAGATTGAATTCGTTTCTTATATGGGTAAACTAATGGCTATCCGAAGTACTCCTGGATTATATGAAATAACTGCAAATTTTATAAACTATATATTTACCCAATGTTGTTCCTCGGTACCATATGAAGGGGTTGTTTATCCAACTGTACAATTAAGTGGTGATGGAATGAATGTCGCAATTAAACCTGATATTGCAGATTCTTTTATTAAGTATCAAGGTGCTATTGAATCCGTACTCTATAAGACTGGAGAAGAATCTATATTGGATAATATAACTAAAGCTGTAATAGATTCGTATGGAACATTACATTATGATCCAATAAAATAAGTTATCCTCCCAACACCTCTGACTTGAAGTTCTCTTTTCCGAGAACATACACCAAATCTCGACCCTTGGCAGTCAATTGACCGCCGAGGGTTATTCGTAGGTTCTGTGCGCTGCCACCCGTCGGGAGCATCGCCTGCAACTTCGAGAGCGGTGCGATGACTTCGGGATCCGTGCCTGCATTGGGATTGTCGCCTACCATCGCATAGGTAGGGCCGTATGCCAAACCGCCGTTGGCCAGCGCCGGCACGCTCTTCTCCGCATTCTTGTTGATGAGCGCCGTCATCACGGCTGCCGCTGCGACCATCGCTGCACCGATAGCGATCGCCGCCCACGGGTTCGCAAGGACGGATTTCAGCGCCGACTTGAAGGCGATGATCATTACGCCGAACTCGATGAGTTGCGAGCCGATATTCTTCAGAAAGGTGGCGAACTGCGTCAGGATCGCTTTCATCAGCCCTCCGAATCCCAAATCGCCGGCGATGATCTGCCCGATAGCCTCCGCCGCTGCGACGATGCTGTCGGCCATAAACTTCGACACCTGCTGATCGAAGCGCGTCATCACCTCCGCAATCGTGGCGTGGACATGCTCCAATGCCGCCGAAAACGACCAGCCTTTCGCCGTCAGCGCCGTCGTGTAGTTCTCGACCATCGAGACCGTATCGGCGATGTGTTCCTGCAAGTATGCGCTGTTGTCGTCCGTCCAGCCGTACAACCCTTCGCGCACCGCACCGAATATCGCCTGCATCTGCTGCGCGTATTGCGATGTTGCGGGTTTCAGATCGCCCATCTTGAGTTTCGGTGCCGGTAGTTCCAACTCGAAACCCTCGGGCAGAATGCCGTCCATCTTGACGACGGGTTTCAGGTCTTCGGGCTTGATATTCTTGATGCGCTCCAACTCTTTTTGCAGCTTCTCGATCTCGGCGTTCGCTGCGGCGATATCCTCGACGGTCGATTCGGGCAGCAGTTTCTTCTTTTCGAGAGCCTCGATCCGCGCCTGCAATTTGCCGATGATGCCCGTGCTTTGTTCCGTCTGCGCGTTGGTTCCGGCGATGGACTTCATCAGCTCCGCGGTCTGCTTGCGAGCCTCGTCCGTTACTTTGTCCAGTTCGGCCTGCGCTTCGGCCGCCTTCTTTTCCGTTTCGCGTTTCTTTTCGATCGCTGCCGTCAGCAGGTCGTACTCCTTACGCAGGGGTGCGAGTATCGATTCGTCGGGTACTTTCTGCAAGGTAAAACCGGCGACCAATCCCCCGAAATTCGGAACCATCCGAGTCTTGGTCGTCGTAGCGATGATCTCTTTCTGCTCGGCGATATTTTCCTGCAACTTGCGTTCGAGCTCGTCGAGCGATTCGGTTTCGGCCATCTCGTCGATCATCTTCTGCTTTTGGATGCGGGCATAGGCGAATGCCGCACCGAGCGCGAGGACTGCCGCCATAATCAACCCGACGGGCGACAGCAATGCCGTAAATCCCGCCGCCAGCATCGGCAGCACCTTGATTACGGCGCCGATTCCGAGCGAAAGGGGACCGACCGCTGCGACCAGCCCCGCCACGACGACGATCGTCTGCATCATCGCCGGCGACATCGATTGCAACATCTGCACGACCGTCGAGAGCGCACCCGCTATCTTCGTCGCGAAAGGCATGATGGCCGCCCCGATCCGTTCGAGGAAGTCGCCCCACGCATTCTTGAGCTGCTGCACGGCTCCGAGTCCCGTCCGTGCAGCTGCTTCGGCCTGCCCGCCGAACTTACGCTCCAACTCGTCGAGGATCATTGCCTGCGCCTTGGCTATGTCGCCCGTCTCGGCGAGCTTCTTGATTACCTCCGTCTGCTCCTTGGAAAAGGTGATGCCGGCACGAGATAGCAACGAGAGCTTCGTTGCGGGATCGGAGAGCGCCTTGCCCAATTGCAACGATGCCGAACCCAAATCCATCTCCAACGCTGTGGCGAGGTCCAATGCCAACGCCTGCGTGCGCTTGAAATTCTCGCCCGTGATGTTGGTGAAAGCCAACAGGCGGGCGGTGGATTTGTCGAGGATCGTCTCGTCGCCGAAAATCGTCTTGCCCTGCAACTCCGAAGCGTAGTCGACCAATTTCCGGAAGTTGTAACCGACGGCCTGATTCGTAACCTTGAGCGCCTGCTGCACCTTCGCCTCGGCTTTGGTCTGCACATCGGCCAAGTGCAGCGACACGCCGCCCAATGCCGCAAGGGGTGCGGAGAGTTTCAACGAGAGCGACTTGCCGACGGATGTCAGCTTCTTTTCGAGCGAGCCGAGTCCTTTCTCGACCTGCCGCGCCTTCTGCTGGAACTCATACGAGTCGGCTCCGATCTTTATAAGCAAGTCGGCGATTCTCCGGGACATGGCTGCTTAGGGTGTGTGTTGCAGATAGAGCGTCCAGCCTGCCTCGACGTCCGATAGTACCGCCGGACGGCCGTTCTCCATGCGCGACATAGCCGCCACGATGGGGATCATCGTTTCGCCCACCTGCGTATCGATCAGCTCGTCAGCGCCGATGCCCGACCATTCGGCCACGCAACGGATATAGTTTTCGGTATGGTTCTCGATGGGCGGAGCGTAGCGCGAGATCATCTGCCGGATTGTCCGGTAACCCTTGCGGGAGTAGGAGTCCAGCAGCACGAACATCGCACGGTAGCCCCACGCCATCGTCTCGAACTGCTTGAATGCGGCATCGCGCGAGGGTGCAACTTCGCCCAGATATTTCGTTGCCGATCGGCGGATATTGCCGGGATTACGATTGTTTAATCCTCTGCTCATTGCTTTATGATTTTTGATTATTCTCGTCGTCCTCTTTACGCCTGCGTTCCAACTCGGCTCTTTTGAGCAAGACCGGACAATGTTCGGGCGGCGTTTCGCACTTGTACGCCTGCCGGATGACGATGCGGCTGCGGTCGATCTCCACATCCTTGTGCTCGATGATGATTTCGAGTTTGCCGACCTTCTCTTCGAGTTTCTCCACGCGCCCGTCCAGCCGCGTGATCTGCTCGGACTGGATCGCCACGACCTTCTCCGTGTTTGCTAATTCGACGGAGTCGGCGGCCGCGTTCTCCTTGCGTTTTTTCGCGTTGAAAAAGAGGATTGTTCCCGCCAACCCGCTGGCGAGAATGAAGTTCAGAATGATGGATAGTGTTTCCATAGTTTCGCACTTATTCAGGAATGTATTTGTAAATCGCCCGTTCGCGCACGATATAGAGGTCGCCGTAGATGAAGAACAATCCCATGATGTTCTCGCCCCAGCCGGCGGCGTTCCGAACGTCGGTCGTCGTGTCGTCGCGGAAGTTGCGGATGAAGATGCCGTCGTCGTAGGAGTGTACGACCTCGCTCATCGTATGGTCGGCGTGATCCGCCCAGCGTCCTAACCGCCGGAGCAGCGTCCGCTCGGTAATCGAATCCCGCCGGTAGAACCACAGCATATCGTCGGCATTGATGCCTATATAGTTGTCGGAGACGGTGACGATCTGCTCGCCCGCAGCGAATTGCAGCATCTTGCAGGGCTGGTGGAACCGTTTGTCGTGCAGATAGGCGCCATGCGAGGTGTTCACGACGATCGTATTTTCCGTGCGCCGCAGGGCGAGGATCGTACCCGACATCGGCGTACCCTCGTAGGCATATCCCCGTCCGCGATAGCCGGTCGAGGCGTCGGGCGAAACGTATTTGCACTCCGGGCGCGAGAGGTAGCGATAGGTGCGGTAGTTCGGGTCCTCGTCCTCTGCCGTGCGGGCGCTGCGTCCGCCGGCATTGCCGCCCCGCGGACCGATATACTGCCGGTAAGATTTTAGGATATGGATATACCCGTCCATGCAGGTCGCGACGTTGCGGTACTCTTCCGGCGGGACGTATATCCGTTCGACCGTGCCGCGATAGTCGAGGTAGCGGACCTCTTTCCCGTCCACCGCGACGAACCCCTCGTCCGCATCGTACATCTCGAAGGTCGTCGTGCTGCGATAGATCTCCCGCACCTGCCGCGTGGCGGTGTCGAAGGCATAGACCGTCTTTTTATCGGCGGACTGGAGCAGCAGCCGGTTCAGACAGCGTATCGCCTTGCCGACCGTGAAGGAGAGCGTCGCGACCGCTATGCAGTCGTCGCCCTCCGGCGGTCTCTCCGTCGCGAGCAGATGCGGCATCTCCGTGAGTTCGCTGTTGTAGGAGTCGTCGAGGGCATTCAGCTCGATGGAGTTCAGGTAGTAAGCGGCGTTCAGGAACTTGTCGTCCCGAACCACCGTATTCATATCGATATGCTGTCCCGTGAAGATCTCGCCCGTGATGCGCCGGCTCGGCAGCTGCTTGTACCGCAATGCTCCCTGCACGATATGACCGACCAGCGTGTCGTAGTCGTTCCGATCTTTCGTGTGCCAGATGCGCGTGGGATTGCCGCCGGCATCGAGGTAGTAGAGCGCATAGAGCAGCCGGTCGTTCGGAATGGCGGGAATATCGCTCACAGGAAGCGTTACGGACATATCGACGTTGTTCGCGGGATCGACGAGCGACTCGTAGCGCAATCCCTCGTCGTAGCTGTCGCCCGCATCGATCGAGAGCGTCATCTTGCGGAATGCGGCGCTCTCCTGATAGCCCGAGGTGCGGCCGCTCGGATTGCCGAAGCGGTCGGTATAGGTCGTGATCTTGCCGATGAGCGTCTGCCGGATGAAGAACCGCCACTCGCCGTCGCAGGGGATGCCGTCGATCTCGATTTTCATGTTCTGCTCATTGCCGGTCTTGACCGTACTCGCGATCTCCCCGTCGGAGGACCGCACCCACGAACCGCTCTCGGTGAGGCTGTATGTCGCCTTTTCGCCGACGATGCGGACACCGTAATGCACCGCGACATCGACGCTTTCGTTCGGACGGTAAATACCCAATCCCCATTCCCGATGGTAGGTCTGCAATCCGAACTCCCATACGAGCGGGAAATTGCACTGCTCGACGGGAAAGCCGCGGGTTACGATCTCCGCACCCCGATAGGCATCCTCGCCGCTGAAATAGAGTTCCTCTCCGCTCTTCACGGAGACGAAGCCGTGCGGATCCGTCCAAGCGTCGGGATCGTAGAACCCGATACGGGCGATCAGGTTATCGAGGCTCTTGTTCTTTACGTCGACCGAGACCTTGCGCAGCGCAGGGACGATGTCGAGCGTCGAACTTCCCTCGATGTGCAGGTCGCCTGTCCACATACCGTCGATGCGCTCGCGTGCTGCCGATGTGACGACCTGCGCACCGGTATGGATCACGAGCCGCAGTCCGCTACCCGTAACGACCCGCCCGACGGGATACTCTGTGCCGACGCAGTAGAAATTCACGGGACGGGCGGTTCGGTAGAGCGACACGGCGCGGCGGATATGCAGGGCGCCGTTCGACTGGAAGATTTGTCCGGCGAACGGACGCAGGCACAGTTCGAGGATGTCGCGATAGGTAGGCTCCTCGTAGACGTAGTAGAGCCGTTCGAGGTCGATATAGGTTTGACGGAGCGGAGAGGCGTTCTCGTCCATGCCCTCGGCATACAGGTCCATCCAGTCCGCCGTATCGAGATCCAACTCCAACAGGTCGATGCAGGAGGAGAGAAGTTCCCACAGCGACCGTCTGCCCGCGATGCCGATATGTACGAGGTCGCGGAACGGAATGCTCGACAAGAGGTTGAAGCCGTCCACGGCCTTGATCGTGACGGTATAGGGCGGAGCGGTGAAGTTCTCGGAGTAGAGATCGGAGGTGACGTAGCCCCGCCAATAGAGCTGCCGATTACGGAAAATCGAGACGCGAAAATAACGGGGATCGGAAGTAAATAGAGCCAGGTAATGGAAATTCTCCTTGCAGAGGATGTTGATGGTCGCCTCCGAAGCCTTGACCGGCACGTAGAACTCGTCGCCCCGCTTCTCCCACGTGATCAGCAACGGTGTACCACCGTCGAAGGCCATCTCCTCCGACGGACCTGCGTACCCACGCTCCGAAATCTCCACGCGCCACAAGACGCCCTTGTACTTCGAGCGAAGTTCAGCGTAATATTTCAGACCGAACCGACGCCAAACCGAGGGCAAAGACGAACTTGTTCGTTCTTTGCCAAGGTGCGAAGGAGGAAAACTATTTGTTAAAATCGCCACCTCGTCTCTCCTTTGGCGTAAAGGTAGACGGGGCGGCGAGTAGGGAAGAGATACTTTGTCTCCGTTGCGCTACTGTTCCTTTTCAGGGGTAACCCGAAATCCGATCGGCCTTCGGGCTGCATTCCGTTTCGGCAGCTCGACCGATAACGCTCCGATCGCTTCGTAAATCGTTTCGATATCCTTGCGCATATCCTCCGACAAATCGTTGACTCCGCCCAATATCTCTTCGGTCGCTTGTTCGAGTTCGAGAACCCGCTCCCGGAGTCGTGCGATCTCGACCGATTCGGCGGTTCGGGTCAGGATGCAGTTGCGCATGGCGACGAACGCATCCATAATCGAGATGCTGACCTGAATCGCCGTCGGGCTTCGCAATACGGCAGACAACATCGAAACGCCTTGCTCCGTAAAGGCATAGGGAAGATATTTCAGGTGTTTGCCTCGTTCGAGCGGCATATCGTTTAAGGTGCCGAATCGGCACCTTAAAGCCTCCTCTTTGGTCAGCTGAAACATGAATCGCTCCGGGAAACGCTCGATATTTCGTTTGACGGCACGGTTGAGAGCCTTGGTTTCGACGCCGTACAACTCCGCGAGGTCTTTGTCCAGCATCACCCGCACGCCGCGCACCTCGTGAATCTTGTTCTGTATGATTTGCAATTCCATAAGAATCCGTTTATAAACCAGCCGCAGCCGTTGTCGGGCGAATCATCGCCTTAGCGTTCAGCTTGCCGGCGAGGACCTCCATGTCGTTGTTGATCTTCGTGTCGATGACCCGCGCATAAATCTGCGTCGTCTGAATATTCGTATGTCCGAGCATCTTCGATACGGTTTCGATCGGCACTCCGTTGGCCAGCGTCACGGTCGTAGCGAAGGTGTGGCGCGCCATGTGGAATGTCAAATCCTTGTCGATGCCGCACACGCTTGCAATCTCTTTCAGGTAGGAGTTGACCTTCTGATTCGACGGGACGGGGAAAAGCAGGCCGCCTTTGGCCGTACCGCCGTATTTCTCGATCAATCGTATAGGAATGTCGAGCAGGCGCACATGCACGGGAACATCGGTCTTCTGCCGTTTGGTGTCGATCCACAAATTGCCGTCGGGCCATCGACGGAGCATATCGACGGATAGATGTTTGAGGTCGATATAGGCCAAGCCGGTATAGCAACTGAACAGAAAGAGGTCGCGGATGACTTCGAGCCGTTTCATGGCGAATACCTTGTTCGCGAGGCGATCCAGTTCTTCGTCGGTCAGATAGCCTCTGTCCACCTTCTCGAAATGGAGTTTGTAGCCCGCCAGCGGATCGTTCTTCGACCAGCCGTTCAAATAGCCTACGTGCAACATGGTCTTCAACTGCCGCATCAACTTCATCGTCGAATTGTTCGTCAACCGGTAGTTCATGCGCAGCCACCGGTCGAAATCGGTAGCGAAGCGGGGATGCAGCTCCTTGACCACCATATCGGGCAGGCGGTAGCGCGCCTGCATGAACTCCGCAAGTCGGTTGCGGGTCAGTTTGTAACGCAGATACGTTTCGCGGCAGCATTGCTCGGTTTTGAGCAGGTCGGTATAATCCTCGATGAAACGGTCGCAAACCTGCAATAACGTAGTGGCGTTCTGGTCGAGTCCCGTGATGGCGTTTTTAAGTTTGCCGGCCGTGATGACCTCCTCGCGCCGAAGCATCTCGTCGTATTTGCGACGAATCAGCACGCGCAACTCTTCGAGCATCTCGTTGATCTGTTTCTCCTCTTTGGTCTTGCCCGCCGTGCGGTAATCTTTCGGCTGCCAGCGGTCGGGGTGGATGTACATCCTTGTAGCGAAATGCACCATTTCGCCGTTGACGGTGATGCGCGCCACGATAGGGACGGTGCCGTCCTCGCGGATCTTGCCTTTCTGAATGATAAAAATTACGGCGAAGGTACTTTTCTGTGCCCGTAACCTTCGGGACGGTCTCGCGGCGTTTTCGTGTAACCGCTGGTTCGTGTCTTTCTTCATAACGATACTTTACTTATTGGTGTGACAAAAATAGTCCAACACAACTATTTGATTGACAAACAGGTAAAGTCAATGAAGGACGCCGCGAAGACAAGCCGAGGCAAGGTTACGCGATTGCGATGCGCCGGTTACGAATGGGTTACGTTCGGGCGTCCCGAAGTGTCCGCAGGAACGGATTCGGGGCGGTTTCGCGTAAGCCATATGTAACCTGAAGCGGATTTCCTAACGCTTTGATGTACCGCGCGATAGGGCATAAACAAAAGAAAACGAGACGGTTGCGGTAACCATCTCGTTTCTTCGTCTGCGGTGCGTAGGGGACTCGAACCCCTGACCCCGTGCGTGACAGGCACGTATTCTAACCAGCTGAACTAACACACCTTTTGCTGATTGCGAATGCAAAGGTAGTACAAATTTTCGAAAATACAATACTTCCCTTTATTTTTTGAAGAAAGAAAATTGCACGCTGCCGTAACTTCTTAATTGCCAGAAAGCGTCTCGATCCGAAAAATCCATGTTACGGGAGTGTTCGAAGATCAGCAGACCGCCTTCGCGCAACAACCCGTTGTCCAGCACCAGCCGGACGATTTCCCCGCTGCCTTCCAAATCGTACGGGGCGTCGGAGAAGACGATGTCGAACTGTTTCGGGCAGCTTTTCAGGTAGAGAAAGGCGTTGGCCTTGACCGGATAGATCGTTTCGCATCCCAGCTCCCGCGCCGTCTGCCGGATGAAGTTGTAGTGCACGGCGTTGATTTCGACCGCCGTGACGCTGCGAGCGCCGCGCGAAGCGAATTCGTAGCTGATCGATCCCGTGCCAGAGAAGAGGTCGAGTACGTCGCACTGTTCGAAATCGACCAGATTGGTCAGGACGTTGAAAAGGTTCTCCTTGGCGAAGTCCGTCGTGGGACGCGCCCGCAAATTCTTCGGAGGGTTGATCGCCCTGCCCTTGTATCTGCCGCTGATTATTCGCATCGTACATCCCTGAAATACTTCCGCAACTGGCGGGCCAGTGTGTCGCTTCCCGACAGGCAGAGCGGATAGGTTTTGAGCGGAAACGTCCGGTCGAGCCGGCCGAGGTAATAGAGGACGTCGGCCGTCCCCTGCGCCCGCACCACTTCGGCCAGCCGCAGCACGTTGTCGTAAATCTTTATGTAGAGCAGCCCGTCGGTATGGATCAGCCATGCGCCCTGTCCCGCAAATTTCGGCTGAAACAGCAGCGGAGAGGTAAAGGTCACCCGATCGCCCGCCGTCTCGGCCAATTGACGGCGGCACTCCTTGTCGACGGCCATTACGGCGATCTGCTGCCGTTGCGGATCGCTGTATACCGCACACTCCGTCTCCGCACAGCCGAGCCCCGCCAGCGCAAGGTAGTTCGGAGCCGATTCCCGTTCGAAGACCTCGGCCGGTACCAACAGCGTTTTGTGCGTCAGTACCGAACATACGACGCGGTCGGCAGCTGCATACTCTGCCGGCAGCTCTTTCGGAAAAGAATGTCCACCCGACCGAAGCCGGATGGACATCTCTTTCGAAGGAGTCGCGGAATTACTCCCAGTTGCCTGCTTCATTGTTCGCACCCTCCATCGAACCGAACTTGATTCCGGGATACTTGTCGTAGGCGACGACCTCCGGAGCCTTGATGAGGTTGATCACTTCCTGACGGAACGTAACCGTATCGAGGAACTTCACGTAGGGGGCCTTGACCTCGACGACCGGAACGACGACCTTCGACTCGGTCGTAACCATGCCGGCTGCGATCGTGAATTCGGCCTGCTTGTTCGTTCCCGGTATGTAGCGGAAATTCTTCACCTGATCGGGCGAAAGCTTCTTCGGTGCGAAGATCGTGTCGATAACGGCTACCGTGAAGGTTTCGATATTTTTCTTGCCGGCTTTTTTCAGCTGTGCCATGGCCACCGAGTCGTCCTCGTCGACGATACGGCGCTGACCCTCGATCGAATCGTTGAGAACGAAATTGATCAGCGTATCGAAATCGCCCGTAAAATGCTGGTATTTGGACTTGAACGCACGTTCGGCGGTACGAATGTCCTTGATGCGCTCGATAACGGCCTCTTCCTTCGCTTTTTTCACGTTTTCAAAACGGATGGGTGTCGAAATCTGATCGTAGATGACATATACCAGACCTACGATCACCAAGGCAAGAATCAGTTGAACGATTTTTTTCATTTCAATTATTTGTTTAAGTTTGTATCCCGTTTAAAAAGGTAACGCTGCAATGTTTAACACGACAATCGCGACCCAAATTTACGCCAAAATTTGTTTCGAAGCAACAAATAGTCAAAAAAAAATCATAGAAAATTTATCGGAATACCTCTCGGACGACGATTTTTCGCGGATTTTCGTACTGAACGGTTTTGCCGGTACGGGCAAGACGACGTTGATCGCCGCGTTAGTTGCCGCGCTCAAAGAGTTAAGAATAAAGCCCGTGCTGCTCGCTCCGACCGGACGGGCAGCCAAAGTGCTCGCCCGCTACTGCGGGGAGCAGGCGCTTACGATCCACAAACGCATCTACCGCCAGCGCACCAACGCCGATTACGAATCGAAATTCTCGCTCGACTTCAACAGGGAACAAGGTGCCGTCTTCATCGTGGACGAAGCCTCGATGCTCTCCGATTCGACGGGCGACGGCGCACTGTTCGGCAGCGGATCGCTGTTGGAAGACCTGGTGAGTTACGTGCGCAGCGGACGCGGTTGCCGGTTGATTCTGGTCGGCGACAGCGCGCAGCTGCCTCCCGTCGGGTGCGATTTCAGTCCGGCGCTCGATCCGGCGACGGTTTCGCGCTACGGCGAAGTCGTCTACGGGCTGATGGACGAGGTGGTGCGCCAGCAGATGCAGTCGGGTATTCTGTTCAATGCTACGCTGGTGCGCTGCATGCTCGAAAACCGTATCTACGAAATACCGAAATTCGAAATGGACTACCCTGATTTCGAGTCGGTAGAGGGCGGTGATTTCATGGAAAAGTTGCAGGATGCCTTCGACCGTTACGGTCGCGACGAGGTGATCGTCATCACCCGGTCGAACAAGCGGGCGAATCGTTACAACGAAGGGATTCGCCGTTATATTCTCAGTGCCGAAGAGGAGATCGAGAGCGGCGACATGCTGATGGTCGTGAAAAACAACTACCACTATGCGACGGCGGATGCCCAGGGGGCGATGAACTTCATCGCCAACGGCGACATCGCCCGGCTTGTCCGCCTGCGTCGCTTCGAGGATTTCTACGGATTTCATTTCGCCGACGCCGTGCTCTCGTTCGCCGATTACGGCGACATGGAGATCGGTTGCAAAATCCTGTTGGATACCATCAAGTCCGAATCGCCGTCGCTCACGCGCGAGGAGAGCAACCGCCTCTTCTACGAAGTCGAAAAGGACTATGTCGAGACGAAAAGCAAGATCAAACGTTATAAGGAAATCCGCGAAAATCCGCATTTCAACGCCGTACAGGTGAAGTTCGCCTACGCCGTGACCTGCCACAAGGCGCAGGGCGGACAGTGGCGGGCGGTCTTCGTCGACCGCTGCCTGTTCGGTGACGAACCGATGACCCGCGACATGCTGCGCTGGCTCTACACGGCGCTGACGCGCGCCACCGAAAAACTCTATCTGGTAAATTTCGATCCCCGATTCTATGAATAACCCGTCTTCGGAGGTTCATCCTCTCGCTCCGTTCCTGCCCGACGGCGCGCGCGTGCTGATGCTGGGCAGCTTTCCGCCCAAGCGCGTGCGCTGGTCGATGGAATTTTTCTACCCCAATCTTCAAAACGACATGTGGCGGATCATGGGGCTGCTCTTTTTCGGCGACAAGGCCCATTTCCTGGCCGATCCCAAGCATTTCGACCGCGAACGCATCATGGCTTTTTGCCGGACGGTCGGGTTGGCGCTCTACGATACGGCCAGCGAAGTCGTCCGCCTTCGGGACAACGCCTCGGACAACTTCCTGCAAGTCGTGCGACCGACCGACGTGTGCGGTCTGCTGGATCGCCTGCCCGAATGCCGGGCCGTCGTGACGACGGGCGAGAAGGCGACCGAAACATTGGTGGGGCAACTCAGGTGCCAGCGTCCTGCTGTCGGCGGTTCCGCACCGTTCGAATACGCCGGCCGCCGGATGCAGCTCTTCCGTATGCCGTCGTCGTCGCGCGCTTATCCCCGGTCCGTGGAATGGAAGGCGGAGTTCTACCGGAAGATGTTCGCTGCGGTCGGTATGATCTGACTTTTTGTCTTCGGTTTCGCCTCGGATGCTCTGTCCGGGTCAAGCAAAATTGGAAATAATTTGCTTCTGCGCCCGACTTTTCGTATCTTTGACTTCGTCGAAGATACTCTCGCTCGGCAATGTTCAAATAAATTTGACATTGCCCTCGTTTATTCGTATCTTTGCTATCCCGAAATTGGTCTGAATAAGACTTATTTCGCACTACACATTGTATATTTATTGCATGATTATGGCAGGTACGGATAAGAAATATGTAGAGACTCCGCTGATGAAGCAGTACTACCAGATCAAGTCGGTTCACCCCGATGCGATCCTGCTCTTCCGCGTGGGCGATTTCTACGAGACGTTCGGCGACGATGCGATCAAGGCCAGCGGGATTCTGGGCATCACGCTCACCCGCCGCGCCAACGGGGCGGCGACCTTCGTCGAGCTGGCGGGATTCCCCTACCACGCCATCGACACCTACCTGCCCAAGCTGGTGCGGGCCGGGGAGCGCGTGGCGATCTGCGAACAGCTGGAAGACCCCAAGCTGGTGAAAGGACTCGTCAAGCGGGGCGTCATCGAGCTGGTTACGCCGGGCGTCGTTCTGGGCGACAACCTTCTGGCCAACAAGGAAAACGTCTACCTGGCTTCGGTTTACTTCGGCCGGCAGACCACGGGCGTGGCCTTTCTCGACATTTCGACCGGCGAATTCTACGTGGCCGAGGGACCGGACAACTACATCGACAAACTCCTGTCGAATCTCTCGCCCAAAGAGATCATCTACCAGCGGGGATTCGACGAGCGGTTCCGGCAGGCTTTCGGCACGAACTACTACACCTACAAGCTCGACGATTGGGTCTTTTCGGAGGAACTGAACCGCGAAAAGCTCTGCAAGCAGTTCGGCACGCAGTCGCTCAAAGGGTTCGGCATCGACCACATCTCGGCAGGCATTTCGGCCGCCGGCGCCATCCTCTACTATCTGGAATTCACCGAACACAAGGAGATCGGCCACATTGCATCGATCTCGCGGATCGACCAGGACGACTACGTCTGGATCGACAAGTTCACCATCCGCAACCTGGAACTCTTCACTACCAACGGTTCGCGCGACAGGAGCAGCTTCGCAAACGTGATGGATCGCACGCTCACGCCGATGGGCGGCCGTCTGCTCAAACGCTGGATAGCCATGCCGATCCGCGACATCGGGCGCATCAACCGGCGGCTGGACGTGGTACAGCGCTTCGTGGAGGACAGCGATCTGGCGGAAGCCGTCGGCGAGCAGGTCTCGCTGATCGGCGACCTGGAACGCATCGCTTCGCGTATCGCCGCCGCGCGCGTGACGCCGCGCGAACTGGTGCAACTGAAAAATTCGCTCGCTGCGATCGAACTGCTCAAAGCGATCCTCGAATCGACGGACGACGGGAATCTCCACCGGCTCGCCGCCGAGATCGACGTGCTGGCGCAGATGCGCCTGAAACTCGAACGGGAGATCTATCCCGATCCGGCGAACAACCAGATTCAGAAGGGCGGCGTAATCGCCGACGGGGTCAATCCCGAGCTCGACGACCTGCGCCGCATCGCTCTGCACGGCAAGGACGTATTGCAGCAGATCCAGCAGCGCGAGAGCGAACTGACGGGTATCCCGTCGCTCAAAATCGGCTACAACAATATCTTCGGATACTTCATCGAGGTGCGCAACGCCCACAAGGAGAAGGTACCCGATACGTGGATCCGCAAGCAGACGCTTTCCAACGCCGAGCGTTACATCACCGAGGAATTGAAGGAGTACGAAGAGAAGATTCTCGGCGCCGAAGACCGCATCCTGACGCTCGAACAGGAGATTTACAATGCGCTGATCGCCTTCGTTTCGCAGTCGCTGTCCCAACTGTTGCGCGATGCACACGCCGTGGCGCGCGTCGACTGTTTCCTGTCGTTCGCCCGCATCGCGCGCGAGCGCAACTACGTGCGCCCCGAACTGGACGACGGGGCGCGCATCGACATCGAACAGGGGCGTCATCCGGTCATCGAGACGCTGATGCCCGTGGGCGAGAAATATATCCCCAACGACATCCGGCTCGACGACGAGGAGCAGCAGATCGTGATGATTACCGGTCCCAACATGTCGGGTAAGTCGGCTCTGCTGCGGCAGACGGCGCTCATCATCCTTATGGCGCAAATGGGCTCGTTCGTTCCGGCACGCCGGGCGCACATCGGCGTGGTGGACAAGATTTTCACCCGTGTCGGCGCGTCGGACAATATTTCGCAGGGCGAGTCGACCTTCATGGTCGAAATGCTCGAATCGGCCAGCATCCTGAACAACATCTCCGACCGCAGCATCGTGCTGCTGGACGAGATCGGCCGGGGCACGAGTACCTACGACGGCATTTCGATCGCCTGGGCGATGGTCGAATACCTGCACAACCACCTCACGGCCCATGCGCGGACGCTCTTCGCGACCCACTATCACGAGCTGAACGAGATGGAAAAGATGTACCCGCGCGTGAAGAACTACCACGTCACGGTCAAGGAGATGAACAACACGATCGTCTTCCTGCGCAAGCTCGAACGCGGCGGCACGGAACATTCGTTCGGTATTCATGTCGCCAAAATGGCCGGCATGCCGGCGTCGGTCGTGTCGCGCGCCGACGAGATTCTCAAAAACCTGGTGAAGGTCTACGGCACAGACGAGATCGTGCCGAGCAAAAGCCCCAAACTCCGAGGGCGCAAGCAGGCGTCGGTCAAGGATGCGGTCGAAGAGGCCGACAAGGGGGCGTCGATGCAGTTGTCGATGTTCCAGCTCGATGATCCGGTGCTGGTGCAGATCCGCGATCAGATCAAGGGACTGGACATCGATTCCCTTACGCCGCTCGAAGCGCTCAACAAGCTGAACGAGATCAAGAAGATCGCCGGTATCTGACAGTCGTGCAAGACAGGAGGCTGCCTCGAAAGGCAGCCTCCTGTCTTGTTTCAGTCGCCGGTCAGCGAATTGTAAGGGTAATGCCGCCCGTAATCCAGAAATTCGGACGACGAAGCCCGCCGAAATCGCAGTAATCGGTGTCGGTGATGTTGGCTAGATCGACGTGTAGAGCGACGATCCCTTTCTCCCATCGCAGGTGTCCGTCGAGAAGAAAATAAGGACTGAAATCGACCTCTTCGGTCTGCATTCGCCCTTTGTCGTCGGTCAGCAATTTCCCGTCGGCGTCGCGCAGGTAACGGTTGTAAAAGCCGTAACGATCGAAGAGGGTTCCGGTCACGGCCAGAGAGAAGCGACGCAGGAAACGAATCTCCGCGGCGAACGACAATTTGTGGCGCATGTAGTCGAGAATGCTCGACGTCCTCACGTCGCTCAGACGCGATGTGGTCAGATACCCGTAAGAGACTGTCGCGCGACGCACTGCTCCTTCGTCGGAACGATATCCGCCCGATGCCTCGATGCCGAATGTACCCAGATGCGACTCTTGCTCCGAGTGCCATTTGTCATATAGGGTCCGGTCGCCGATCGTCAGTTCGTCGCGCCACACCCAATCGATTACATTGCGACCGTCGCGGTAGAAGAACTGTACGGAGGCATGCCATTTTTCGATGGCGTAACCTCCTCCGATATGGTAGGTGACAGCTCGTTCGGGTTTGAGATTCGGATTGTTGACCTGCGCTTCCGACGTATAGTAGAGGTCGGTGAACGTCGGTAACCGCATCGACTGTGCGGCTCCGGCTTCCGCTTGCCAGCCGCCGTTGCCGTAGCGTCCCGATACGGCCCAAGAGACCGACGTTCCGTAGGGCGTAAAGCTTGCACCGGCCGAAGCGGCGATAGCGAAACGGCGCCATCTCATGGAATGGCGCAGCCACAGATTGCCCACGTGGCGTTCGGCTTCGCACTTGTAGCGGCCGCGCGGAGCGGCCATCGGTTCGCCCAGATTGGAGCTGAAAATGTGGTGATAGATGTAGTCGCCACCCAGCGAAGTGGAGCCTCCCCGCCACTGCAAGTCGCCCCAAAGCTCCGCTCCGACGTTGTCGGTGTTGTGGTAATTGGTCGGTGTACCGCGTGTCCATTCATAACGGTCGAAATTCTTGCGGTAACTTGCATCGGCGCAGATTCGGAAAAGCCCCCACTCCTTGATCCATCGCAACGAACCGAGCGCCGTGGCGGTCTGTTCGAACTGATCCGGATTGTAGGCGGCATAGAATCCGTTGGACCCGAAGCGCCGGCCCTGTCCGCCAGTCTGAAAGTCGAAGAATCCGGCTTTCGGCGAATCGTATGTCATACGGAGGTACCCGTTCACGTTGCGGAAGTCGGTATTGTGGATATATCCGTCGCTGCGACGCAGCGATCCGGCGGCGAAGAGCACGAGACGGTCGCGTGTAAGAGCTCCGGACAGATTGGTATAGCCATACCCGTGTTGCCCGCCTTCGGCTTTGAGCCGAAGATAGTTGCGATACAAAGGAACGGTCCGGACGTTGACTGCGCCGGCATAGGCACCCACTCCCGGAATTCCCTCGATGAGTTCGATACCCGACACGCAATCCATGTCGATCGGCAGCGAATGGGTCTGGTGTCCGGTGCGGGCATCGGTGAAATTGATGCCGTTGAGCAGCATCATGGTTTGATCGGGCGATCCTCCGCGGATCGAGATGTCTGCCTGCACGCCCTTGCCGCTACGCTCGCGAATGTCGATCGAAGGGCTGAGGCGAAGGGCGTCTTCCAGCGTCTGGAACGGCGCGGCAGCCTCTGTACCCCGATCGAAAACGGGCGTTTGCGACTGAATGCTGCGGGAGGGGCTTAGTCGTGTCCCTGTCACGCCGATCGGCTCGATTCGCATCACGCGGGATACGCCCGAGGTGTCGGCCTGTTGAGCCGCAGCCGTTTCAGTCGTCAGCAAGAGAATGGACATCCCGACCGCAAGCACCCCGATCGTCACTTGGCGGTGGAGGCTGGCGAACACGGCATAGTTCGTACGGCTCCAACGCTTGAAGCACGGGATCGGCTTCGCGGTTGAATGTTTCTTCATCTTGATGAAGTTTTTTAGATGGTTAATGAATAAAAACGAACATAGGCCCTGTCCAAAGGAGAAGCCTATGTTTTGTCGGTTACTTTTCGACGTGTCGTTTGCGCCACTCCCACGGCGCGACGTGGTCGGGCGAAGCCCAGATGCCGACGCCCTCCTCCTGTGCGAATCGCTCGGAGCGGATGTAGCGCAGTTCATTGACCGTATCGTTGCGATACCACGCAAATCCCGAACGCAGCATCAGATCGGCCACGTCGTCGTTGTCGCGCGTGGTGGCGATCACCCGCACGCCCTGCGGGGTGCGTCCGCCCTTGGGCGTCACCTCGACGCGGCGTTGCAGGATCATGTTGTAGAGGTATTTGCGCGCCTCGTACCCCTGCGGCTGTTCGATTTCGGGAGCCTCGATGCTGTACACGTTGTAGGTCAGCGTATCGCCTCCGTCGTCCAGACCGAGGAACGTATCGCCGTCCACCACGCTGATTACCCGCACGGGATAGCTGCGCTGGACGATCTCCGCCTGATGTCCTTTTCCCCGTCCGATGAGTTTCAGCCCCAGGACGGTCAGCATACCCACGGCGATCGTGGCGATCAGGACGCCGTTGCGGAGCTTCCGTTTGCGGCTGTTCCTGCGGTGCCGCCGGTGGTGACGGCGACGGGATGTTGTCGGGTTCGATTGTTCCGCCATAGTCTAATTGAGTTTTAGTCGAACAGGGCTTCGGTCTTCGCTACGACCTCCTCCGGATCGGGCGTGAGCGGGAAGACGAGGCTCGGTTCGAGATACCAGAGTTCCTTATCCTGCTGGCAGCGGTGTTCGCCGCCGCCCGTAATGTTGAGCATGACGATCTTCTCGGGGTCGATCCGCCCGTCGGCCACGGACTTGACGAGCGACGCCGTGGCGATTCCCGCCGCAGAGTAGATATCGATTCCCTCGGTCTCCTCGAACAGGGCGCGGGCCTTGCGTGCCTGTGCGTTCGTCGCTACCATGATGTCGCCGCCGGTGGCTTTGAGCGCGTCGTACAAACCGCCTGCCAGCGAATAGGGAGGTTTGCGGTTCGAGAGTACTTTGGCGTCGATGATTTCGGCGTCCCGACGGGCCTTGGCGGCTTCGTAGGGCAACATCTCGCGCGAATCGACCCGCCATGCGTCGAACATCGGGACGAAGGGGGCGTTCTGCGAGACGACGAGTTTCATCGTCTTGTTGCCGAAGCGGCCGTCCTCGTTCAGGCGCATGTTGGCCTCCCATGCTGCGATGGCGCCCGTGCCGCTGCCGACAGCCTGGAAATAGTAGTCCGGAATCTCGCCGATGGTCGTGGCGGCCGACAGCACCGTAGTGCCCATGCCGTCGCGGCGGGCGACATTCTTCGCGCCGCCTTCGGCGTAGAACTTCCGCGATTTGAGGGCCAGGTTGCTCAGGAAAATCGCGTCGAAATAGTCGCCGCCCCGTTCGGGACAGATCAGTTTGACGCAGGGGTTGAGCGGCCGGTCGAACCAGAGCGCCGAGATGTTCTCTTCGGGCACCGACAACAGCAGCGGAATGTTGTTGTCCGAGCAGACTTTGGCGAAGGCGCGCGCCGTATTGCCGGCCGAGGCGACCACCAGAATCCGGTTGTCGCCCTCGCGGATGCGGGCGCAGACGCTGTATGCTTCGGTCTCCTTGAAGGAGCAGGTCGTCATCTTCGCGCCGATCTCGGGATAATAGCCGTTGAAGGTGATATAGAGGTTTTTCAGGCCGAGGTAGTCGGCCAGACCTTTGCTTTTGTAGGTTACGGGTGCGCTCGAACCCTGCAACATGCGGCGGACCGGCAGCCAGTCGCAGAATTTGTAGAAGCCGTAGCTGTCGGGGCGCACGTCGATCTGCCGGACGGCGTAACGAGTGCGGATCATCGAAGGGATTTTGCAGCAGGGATCGTCGAGCATCCAGCCTTCGTCTTCGAACTGCCGCCCCGTAGCGACGCATTCGAGCGTGTAATGAGTGGGTGTAAAATTCTCCATGTAGTATCTTTGGGTATCTTTGGTTTTCAGGACATGCGCCCTTTGAAATCGGCGTAACCGAATTCCCGGACGATGCGGACGGCTCCGTCGGCGTCGGCGACGGCGATCGCGGGGTGCGCCACGCCGTTGAACATCGTGGTCTTGACCATCGTGTAGTGGATCATATCCTCGAATACGATCCGCTCGCCGACCTGCAATTCGTGGTCGAACGCCCAGTCGCCGCAGTAATCCCCCGCCAGACAGCTGTTGCCGCCCATGCGCCAGCGCCGGTCGCCTTCCTGCGGTTCGCGGGCCCCGACGATCGCCGGCTTGTAGGGCATTTCGAGGCAGTCGGGCATGTGGCAGGCGAACGACACGTCGAGCATGGCCGTGCGCACGCCGCCGTTTTCGACGATGTCCTCGACCGTCGAGACCAGATAGCCCGTGCGCCACGTAAAGGCGCTGCCCGGTTCGAGAATCAGCCGCAGGCGGGGATGGCGCGCCCGAAAATCGCGCAGCAGCGCGATCAGGTCGTCGCAATCGTAGTCGGCGTGGGTCATCAGGTGGCCGCCGCCCATGTTGAGCCACTGGATGCGGTTGAGATAACGGCCGAAATGCCGCTCTACGGCTTCGAGCGCTTTGCGGAGATGCTCCGACCGCGATTCGCACAGCACATGGAAATGCAGCCCCTCGATCCCGTCGGGCAGACCGCCCTGCGCTTCCAGCTCCTCGGCGGTCACTCCCAGCCGCGAACCCGCCACGCAGGGGTTGTAAAGATCGGTCTCCACGGGCGAATAGCGCGGGTTGACGCGCAGACCGCACGAGATGCCGCGCAGCAGCGCCATTGCGCCGAAACGGCGGAATTGTCCGAGCGAATTGAAGGTGATATGGCTGCTGCAATCGAGTATCTCGCCGATATTGCGGTCGGTGTAGACCGGAGCATACGTGTGCGCCGGCTGCCCGAACTCTTCGCGTACCAGCCGGGCCTCGGCGGCCGAACTGGCCGTCGCGCCGTCGCTGTGACGCGCCAACAGGGGGAAGATACTCCACATGGCGCACGCTTTGAGCGCGACGATCACCTCGGCGCCCGACTCGCGACGCACGCGGTCGACGACCGAAAGATTCCGCGCCAGCAGACGTTCGTCCAACAGAAAACAGGGCGAGGGAACCCGCTTGAAATCAATCATTCGTTGTTCAAAGAATTAACGTGCAAATATACATTAATATCGTAAAGCAGCACTAAGTATAAATACCCATTCCCGCAGAGACGAAGAAAAAGCGGAATTTACCCTGTGTAATCGGGTAAATTCCGCTGTCGGCCCGCCCTGCGGCGGAGCGGGTCAGCGCTTCGGCTCCTTGTCCGAGGCGAAGGCCTCTTCGACCTCGCGTTCCTTCCTCATACGGTCCTTGCGGGTGTAATCCTCCACCTGATCGACCAGTTCGTTGATGTTGTCCTCGAAATTCTGCTCGCAGGGCGTGCAGGTCGTCTGTTCGTCTTTCATAATTTTTATTCGTTTGATGTGATACGGTTTCCCTTCCCCGTGCAAATTGCATACAAAAAGACGATCCGTTCTGCACGGACACCGCGGAAAATCGTTCCGCGAGTTAGGAAAAACGGGGAAAATTTCGTAATTTTACGATTGAATAAATCGAAATCGTCTATGATATTCCTCACCGCAATGGATTTCACGCTTCCGCTGGCCGATCCCGTGCTGAAGTTTCTCATCATCCTGCTCATCATTCTCGGAGCGCCGTTGTTGCTGAACAAGATCCGCATCCCGCCGCTGTTGGGGCTCATCATCGCCGGAGCCGTGATCGGCCCCCACGGCTTCAACCTCGTCCTGCGCGACAGCAGCATCATCCTTTCGGGCACGGCGGGGCTGCTCTACATCATGTTCCTGGCGGGATTGGAAATCGATATGGGCGATTTCAAACGCAACAGCCTGCGCAGCCTGACTTTCGGTCTCTATACCTTCTGCGTGCCGATGGCGCTCGGTATCGTCGCGGGATACTACCTGCTCGGCTTTTCGTGGCTCACTTCGGTACTGCTGGCCAGCATGTTCGCTTCGCACACGCTGATCGCCTACCCCATTATCAGCAAGCTGGGAATCAGCAAGAACAATGCGGTCTGCATCACCGTGGGCGGAACGATGATTACCGATACGCTCGCGCTGTTGGTGCTGACGATCGTCGTCGCGCTCTCGACGGGTAACGCCGACGACATGTTCTGGGTGCGGTTGGGGCTGTCGATCACGGCCTTCACGCTCTTCGTTCTGTTGGGATTCCCCCTGATCGGGCGCTGGTTCTTCAAAAGGGTGCACGACAACATCTCGCAATATATCTTCGTGCTGGCGATGGTCTTTCTGGGTGCTTTTCTCGCCCAGCTGGCCGGACTGGAAGCGATCATCGGATCGTTCCTCGCGGGGCTGGCGCTCAACAGGCTGATTCCCGCCACTTCGCCGCTGATGAACCGTGTGGAGTTCGTCGGCAATGCGATCTTCATCCCGTTCTTCCTGCTCAGCGTCGGGATGCTGATCGACTACCGTGCTTTCTTTACCAGTTTCGAGACGATCAAGGTCGGCGCCGTGATGATCGTCGTGGCCACGGCGGCCAAGTTCATCGCCGCATGGCTCACGCAGAAGACTTTCCGTATGTCGGTCGATCAGCGGCGCGTGATCTTCGGGCTGAGCAATGCGCAGGCCGCAGCGACGCTGGCGGCCGTGCTGGTGGGCTACAACGTCATTCTGGGAACGACGCCCGACGGCGAGCCGATCCGGCTGCTGAACGAGAGCGTGCTCAACGGTACGATTCTGATGATTCTGGTCACCTGTACGATGGCGTCGTTTTCAGCGCAGAAGGGGGCGCACAATATCGCTATGGAGGAGTCGACGGACGTCGAGGAACCCGACCGGAACGAGGTGGAGATACTCATTCCGGTCAGCAACCAGGCCAACGTCGAGGAGCTGGTCAACCTGGGGCTGTCGCTCAAGCCGAAGCGCGCCAAGAACGGATTGCATGCGCTCACCGTCGTCGATGACAAGGGTTCCGACGGCACATCGGCGAAGCGCTCGAAACGGTTGCTGCAACTGGCCGTCGAGACGGCGGCGGCGACGGATACCCGTTTGCAGGAACTGCTGCGCTACGACCTGAGTCCGGCCAATGCCATTTCGGGCGTTATCCGCGAATGCGGCATTACCGACGTCATCCTGGGACTGCACGAACGCAAGGATATTTCGTCGGGATTCCTGGGGCGCGTGGCGGAGGGAACCATTGCCGACAACACGACCAACGTATTCATCTACAAGCCGGCGCAGCCGTTGTCGACCGTCAAGCGTCATCTGGTAGTCCTGCCGCCGCAGGCCGAAAAGGAGGCGGGGTTCCTCAGTGCGCTGGAACGTCTGGCCAACGTGGTCGGGAACACTGGTGCCAAGGCGGTGTTCTACGCCGCACCCGCCACGCTCGATCTGATTCGGGAACGCTTCGCGCGGTCGTCGAACGAAATCGGCTACGTCCCGTTCGCGAACTGGGAGGATTTCCTGATCGTTTCGCGCGACGTGCGTACCGACGATACGCTGTGGATCTGGATGAGCCGCCGCAACGGAGTCTCCTACGAATCGTCGATGGCGCGCGTTTCCCGCTATCTGGATCAGTATTTCAAGGGCAATAACTTCGTGTTGGTCTATCCGTTGCAGGCCAGCATCGACGAAGGATCGCGTTACCTCACCTGACCTTTCGGCCGGTTCCGGCAGCCGAAATCCGCTCGAATCCGCGTAACGCCTGCACAGCCGGATCGGTTCTCGCGGCCGAAGAGGACAGAGTCTGCATCGAAACAATCCGGCCTGCATTTCAATGCAGGCCGGATAAGAAGTTGTCGATTTGTTCGTAGCGAGAGAGAGACTTGAACTCTCGACCTCATGATTATGAATCGTAATTTGCCTATTTTTAGCGGTTTTTGCCTATTTCTCGCTTGTTATGTAAATACCTGTATTTCAGTCGTAAATATAGCTATTTTATTTCAATCTATTTTTGTTTATTTCAATTAAATCCGTATATTTGTGTCGAAATTGTGTACCGGAAACCAAAATTTATACACAGATGAACTACTCGAAAGACGGCATCACGGTTGCTCCTATACTTGATGTCTCGCATCCGAAAAAGTCCGGCAGGTGTCCCGTAAAAATTCGCGTCACCTACAAACGCACCCGAGGGTACTACCCCACCGGAAAGGATCTGACGCCGGAGGAGTGGTCGGCGCTGTCGACGACGAAAGCCCGCGCCCTTGTGTCGATCCGCAAAGACATTGAGAGCAGCTACCAAATCGTGCGGGCGGCCGTTGAAGAGTTGGCCACGGCGGGAGCGTTTACGTTCGACGCTCTCAACAACCGGTTGAAGGGTGCAACGTCCGATACGGTAAACACGGCATTTCGGGCGAAAATGGACGAGATGAAAGCCGCGGGGCGTGTCGGTAGTATGGTAGCATACCGCGGCGCCCTCCTCGGTATAGAACGGTTCGCAGGGGCGCACATTCCATTCGATGTCGTCACCCCGTCGTGGCTGGGGAAATACGTGGCGTTCCTTTCATCCGAGGGTAAAACACAGACAACTGCCGCAATCCACCTGCGGCACCTGCGGGCAATTCTCAACGAGGCACGCAGACAGGGAATCGTCAAAGAGGCACAGTACCCGTTCGGGCGGGGCCGTTTTGAAATACAGGAAGGCGAAGGGCGCAAAATGGCCCTTACGTTGGAGCAGATAGGACAGATAGCCCGATATGACGACGGAAGCGATGCAACGGCCAAATACCGCGATTATTGGCTGTTCCTGTACTTGTGCAACGGGATCAACGTCGCGGATTTCGTGCGGTTGAGGTATCGGGACATCGTAAACGGGGAAATCTGTTTCGTGCGGCAAAAGACGGCACGGACGACAAGAACCCGCAAGGAGATACGGGTAGTAGTGACCGACCGGATGCAGGCTATTATCGACCGCTGGGGAAATCCTCCGGCTCCGGATCGGTTCATCTTTCCGGTATTGGACGGGTCGGAGGATGCGATGCGGCGGAAATTGAAAACACAGTATTTGACGCGGGCGATCAACAAACGAATGGCGACAATCGGCGAAGCTCTCGGAATCGGTAATATATCGACCTACACGGCGCGCCACTCCTTCGCTACGGTATTGAAACGCGCCGGCGCAAACATTGCCTATATTTCGGAATCGCTGGGGCACAATGACCTGAAAACAACGGAAAACTACCTTGCCAGCTTCGAACGGGAGGAGCGGGTAAAGAATGCGGAACTATTAACGAAATTCTAAGGATATGGGAAGCGAACAGTATATAGAATTTATTGATTTTGCAAAAAAATTAGAACGCCATTTAGATAAATTGTTATCATGTATTTCAGGTAGCAAAATGCACTATTATGATGGATTTGGCAAACCAATATCAAAGCATGATATAATGCTTGATTTCAATAATTTTATTGAGAATTGGCCATCTAAATGCGGGTTTAATTCTAATAAGTTCGAACGCGAATTACTCACATTTGATACCCAAGCGCGAAAAGCGATATTAAAAAAATGCGATCAAAGCCTCAACGCGGAATTAGTAGAGGAATGTATCACCAATGTATACGATATAGATAAAATAATGGATGATAATGGGTATTGTGACAATCTCGGGTCTATGGCTCTAAGCGTTTACATTAGTTTGTCCGAAGTATTACATGATATTGCCGACTTATTCGATTATGATATACGAAATATGGCAGAAGCTAATATTGTAAAAGAATGGCATGATAGAATTAGACATATTAGATACTATTTCACGTTTACACCAACGAATGATACACAAATAGCCCTTAATAATCCGCCATATAAGACGTTACCAAGAACGCATCGAATAGCGGCCGTATGGGGTCTTATAGATCATCTAAAATTGCGGCAATCGGTAGATAAAACCCGCCTTGCCGCATTCGTAGAAGCTGTTACGGGTGGAAACATAGATGCCCGACCACAAGATACCGTATCGTATAAAACCCCGACCAAAGATGCACAGGAAGCAGCCGCGGAATTATTAAAAAAAATAGGCATTGAATTGAATTTAGGAGCGTCCGACGTTTAGTCCGACGCTCTATTTTTTTGTCTATTTGCATCGTGAACGTTCACCAAGTCCGGACGCGGATAAGTGTTCAATTTTTAAAACTTCACGATGTTATGGACAATACTATCATTGTCACCACTCCCGCAGAACTTCGCGCCATTGTAGCCGACGAAGTGTCCGCAATTCTTCCGAAACTCGCCGATTTCCGGCGCAAGAACGAACCCGTCGAGACGGACGGGATGCGCGTTGAGGATGCCGCAAAATTCCTGACAGCACAAGGTATTCCGACCACACGCGCCACGCTCTACAATCTCGTCTACAAACACACAATTCCGTACAAGAAGTTCGGGCGCCGCACGGTGTTCTCGAAAAAAGAGCTGCTGTCGTGGATCGAATCCCGTACCGTCCGTTCGGGCGACAGGCGGGCCGCTGCTGCATTGCGTATCTCCGAGAGTGCAAATCGTAAATAATCGGCGGAGGTATGAAGCAGATACAGCAAGCCCCCGCAGCTCAAAGAGAGCAAACAGGGGCGCAATGGAAACATCGATGTGACAAAGATAATGCTTTTTCGAAGAATCTACCCCATCGACAGGGAAAAGTTTATCGATTGCTGTTAGACGGTGTACCGCGTTCTGCGGCCGACATTACAATTGCCTTGCATTTATCCGATCCCCGCAGTGCCATTCGTGACCTTCGGAAGCGAGGCATACCTATCGCGGACGAGTGGTGCGAATCCGTATATGGCGGACGTTTCAAGCGGTATTTCATCCACTCGGACAACAGCAGAAAGGAGGTGTGCGATGAGTAAGGATTGCTATTATTTCCCGCACGACAGCAATGCAAAGGACGACCCAAAATGCGTGCTACTCATCGAACAACTGGGAATGGAGGGATATGGCATTTATTGGATGCTTGTTGAGGTTCTGCGCGATCAACCCGACTACACCTATCCGATTGCTTTGATACCAGCTCTTGCCCGTCGTTACAATACCACTTGCGAAAAGGTTAAAGCAGTGGTCGCAGGTTACGACCTGTTCACGATAAAAGACGACAGAATATTTTTTTCGGATAGCCTAAACCGTCGTATGACCCGTCTGGAAGAAACACGCGTAAAGCGTTCTAATGCAGGTAAGATAGGCAATGCCGCAAGGTGGGGCGAATCGCAAACGGATCGCATTGTGATCGCAAACGGATCGCATTGCGATCGCAATTCATCGCTAACAAATAAAAACAGAACAAATAAAAACAAAGAAAAGAAACTCTCTAACGAGAGTAAAGAAAGCGCGGACAAGCCGCGCACAGTCGCAAGCAAACGCCCCGCGTTTGTTGCTCCCTCGCTCGAAACTCTGCAATCGTATTTTCCCACTATCGGAGGAACGGCCCAGGACGCCGAAGCATTTTTCGACCACTTCGAGGCGAACGGCTGGAAGGTGTCAGGCAAAACCCCGATGAAGAACTGGCAGGCCGCCGCTCGAAACTGGGTGCGCCGCAAATCCGAATTTAGCAACACAACCGCAAAAACGATAACCCATGAAACGACGCGAAAGTATAACGACCTATAACCGCGTGGCGCCGGTCGAGGAGCTTCCGGAATCTCCCGAGCTTGAAAGAGCCGTTTTGGGCGCGTTAATCCTTGAACCGGCATACTTGCCCGACGTGCGTGCGATCCTCGAAAATTCGACATTCCATGACGCAAATAACGGCAAAATCTTCGACGTCCTCGCCGCGATGGATGACGAACAGGCGAAAATCGATCTTTACACCCTGCTGCAACGATGCCGACAGGTCGATCCCGGAATAGAGACTGCATATCTCGCGCAGCTCACGCAGTGTGTCGGATCGGGCGTGAATGTGTTGGATCATGCACGACGGCTCAAAGACGTAGAGATACGGCGCCGGCTGTGTCTTTTCGGGCAGGAACTTTCGGCGCGGGCTGCTGCCGATCCTGATGGCGTCATCGACTGGGCGACGGAGGAAATAACTGCCATAGCATCCGACACGGTACGTGCCGGCGACATTATGCCGCTTTCGGACGTATTGCGTGCCACCCTTGACCGGTTGGAACAACGACAGAAGGCCCGACTGTCGGGCGCGTGTGTGGGTGTTCCTACGGGCCTACAACGGCTCGATGCCATTACGGGCGGATGGAGAGGCGGACAGCTTATCGTGCTGGCCGGACGTCCGGCAATGGGTAAATCTGCCGTAATGCTGTATTTGGCCCGCGCTGCGGCCGCTTCGGGGGTTTCGGTGTGCATCTTTTCACTGGAAATGCCCAACGATCAGTTGGCCGGTCGTATGCTGGTCGGCGGTTCGAATGTGAGTGCCGGAGCGTTCCGCGTGGGCAATATCGATGCGGACGGATGGTATAAACTCGAACAGACAAGATCGGCTCTCTCTGCGCTGCCTGTTTACCTCAACGATCGGGCGGGCATTTCAATGACGGCGATACGCTCGCAATGCCGTACAATGCAGCGTCGGGGACGGTGCGGAATGGTCGTTATCGACTACCTGCAACTGCTCGATACTTCGACAGGCAATCGTACCTCGACCCGCGAGCGGGAGGTAGCAGAAGCAAGCCGCGCCGCAAAACTGCTGGCAAAGGAGATCGACGCCCCCGTTATCCTGCTGTCGCAATTGTCTCGCAAAGTTGAGGAGCGGGCAGATAAAACGCCGCTGCTGTCCGATCTGCGCGAATCGGGAGCCATCGAGCAGGATGCCGATATAGTGGCATTCATCGACCGGCCGGCAATGTACGGAGCGCAGACGATCGAGACGAGCCGATACGGGACAATATCCTCGGAGGGTGTCGGGGTGCTGCATATCGCCAAGAACCGCGAAGGTGCTACGGGGCGGATATATTTTCGGCACAATGACAGCCTGACGCAGATAACGGACTACGAAACCGGAACCACCTCAACGAGTGAAAATCCATTTTAACAAACTTCCAAACCGATAAAAACATGAAAACGAAAAAACAAATCATCGAGAAAGTAATCGGCGGCGTCGGCAGCTGCACGTCGCAGCGTATCGCGGCCAACGGAGGCACAGCGGGAATCCTTGCCGGTACGGTCAAGGTCACAAAGGACGGCCGACTGGCGCCCGATGAAATCTACCTGAGCATCGAGACCAGCAGCGGCGATACCTGCACGGTGTATCTTACCCCGAAGCAGGCGGCGCAACTCTCGTCCGCTCTCGACTACCTGTCAGACGTTGCCGCCTGGTAGTAGACATCGGCGGACTTTACATCCGCCTATTTTGAGATTTCAGCGCATGAAACATTGCGGGAGGAACAAGTACCCACAACAGGAAAGATAATCGAAATTTCAGAAACAAGAGATGAAAAAACGTATGTTTTACCCGCCTTTGCGGGATGAGTTTACAAAATTCGGCGACAAATTCGAGAAAGTCGCCCACAATGAGGCCAACGGGATGTACTGTTACAAACGTACCACTTCCGACGGACTGACCTACTACGAAGTGTTCAAAGCACCGAAGACCAAAGATGAAAACGGGAATATCTACGAGCGTTATCCGAAATCCTCGGATTTCGGCTTCGGCACCGCCCTCTGCATCCGCGGAAACGAGAAGCACGTCGACAACAAAATCGCCTTCTATATGGCCAACGGATTTGACGCAGGCAGATACCGACCATAGCCTGCACGCCGTACAGCAAAAAGAGGCAGTCCCGAAGAACCACCCCAAGTCCAAAACAAAGGTAGTTATTAATACGTAAAAAAGCAAAAATGCGCAACCGTTGCCGGGGGAAATACTCGCCCGCCGTCGCCTCGGCGATCATACGCAACTATGCCCGACTATTGGAACTGTGCGGAAGCAAGGCCGACACCGTTCGGGGTGCAATGGATAACGACGACGTATTACAGGAGACATTCCTACACGTGACGCACGACCAGCAGTGCGCCGCGGTGAAGAACGACGAGGAGATAGTAGCACACTTCGTATTCCGCTACCGGATGGTGCGATTTCAGACTTTCAAGGACGAGACACAGCACAAGAAAATACCGTTCGAGGACTGGATAAAGACAGCAAAAGAGCGGGAGGAACTGTGATTGCGGGATATTTTCGCACAGGTGCGACAGGTGCGGAATCTGATTCACACGCGACAAACAGGCGAATTTTGTTCTAAAAGTTAGCATTTTTGAAAAATGTTCCGTGTGTGTAAAGTCGAGCCCAGCGAGGTTTGCGGCGTGAGATGCAATAAAATATTACCCCATATCCCCTTCCGATGTTCTCGCCCTTGTGCTGGTTATTCCTGCCTGTGCGAGCTGCCTGCGCTGGTGTGTCGCTGTGTACCGCTATCCCGCCTCAACGGCCGGCAGACAACAAGCCGCACGACACAAGTACACCCGCCGCGCAATGGTGGCGGGTGCTGTCGTCTGTTTATGCCCGTATTTGCTTTGGAGGGGTTACGCCTCGTAACCCTCGTAATAGTACGATTGTTCGATACCCTTGAAAATAACTTCACGATCATTTACGCGGTCTGTCAATGCCGGTTGCAACAGGGCGCGCAATTCGAGGTCATTAATCGGACTCCGTTCCATTGCTTGCAGATATTGCACTTTATCCACCCTTTGCCAATCCACGACCCGCCCGATATTCTTTTTGAGCATCATATCAAGCCAAATACGGGTAGCACGGCCATTGCCTTCCATGAACGGGTGTGCGACGTTCATTTCGACGTACTTTGCTATGATATCCTCGAATGTCGTTTCGGGCATACGCTCGATAACCGGCAATATCGCGTCGAGGTACAGGGCATTTGCAAAGCGAAAACCGCCCTTAGATATGTTCAGCGTCCGGACCTTTCCGGCAAAGTCGTACAGTCCGCCGAACAAATAGCGGTGTATTTCGCACAGCCCTGCCACGGTTCCGACTTCGATACGGTTAATATCCCCCGATTCGAATAGGGCGCGTGCCTTGTCGAGGCTTTGAGCGTCTATCCGGTCTGTTTTCTTTCCCATAACAGTATGTTATTTGTCCGTTCCTTTTGTTTCCTCCCCGCCGATAATGGACAGATACCGGCGCAGGGAATCCGCCTCGGCCTTTGCCACGAGCTGGCGGAACTCCTCGGGGCGCTGTTCCGTGTGCGAAGACTCCAGCGCTTTATAATAGGCGGCTTTCGCTTCGTTCGATCCTTTGAGGTTTACCAGCGTATAGCCGTGGCGCAATAGGTATAAATTCATCAGCAGGCGGGACGTGCGGCCGTTGCCGTCTACAAACGGGTGAATGCGTACTAACTCGTCGTGTAGGTAGGCGGCGATAATTATCGGGTGCTCCTTTGCCGCCTCCATTTGTGCGAACCTCAACATAAAGGCCTCCATTTGCGGGGCGATCAAATAGGGTTGCGGCGGGGTGTGGGTACTGCCTGAAATCATTACGGGCACGGTGCGGTAACGCCCCGCATTTTCCCTGTCGATGCCGTGTAATACGATGGCGTGTATCTCCTTTATCGTGCGTTCGCTTATTTCCGTGTCGTTGCGTGCGAAATCCTTGATATAGTCGATCGCTTCCGCGTGGTTGATGGCTTCGAGGTGCTCGCGCATACTCTTTCCCGCGATCGTTACCCCCTCGTTCACGACGAGCGCCGTTTCTTGTAGGGTTAGCGTATTGCCCTCGATACGGTTGCTTTCGTAGGTATACTCGATATTCAGAGCGTCCTCTATTTTTTTCAGAGCCTCAACGGGCAAGGGACGCAACGAGCCCAGACGAGCACGCAGGGCGTCGCACTCTGCCAGTCGTTCGTGCAGTGTATTCATGGCCTTATTCCGTTTTTTCCTTTACCTCTAACACCGTACCGCATTTCGGACACATTATCGTGTTCGTCGGTTTGGGCGCAAATAATTCCGATACTTCAACATCAAGAGCGGCGGCAATTTTTCGGAGAGTCGCTATAGTTGTATTTCCGTTGATCGCTTTTGATAGCCCCACACGAGAAATGCCGATCCGTTCGGCCAAATCTGTTTGCGTCATTCCCTTTCCTTTAAGAATTTCGGCGATTCTGAACTCATTATCCATAATTGTAAACATATTGTTTCGCACAGCAAATATATAAATTAAACTCTTAGTGTGCAAATAATGCCAATTTGACAATAAAAAGTTATCAAAATATTTGCGCGTTTGAATAATTATAGTTTACTTTGCACCATCAAACGACAACAAAAGGTTTACAGCTATGACATCAACCACTCGCACCGAACTTATGAACCTCGCCAAGCAGGCGGCAGCGTACATTACGAAGCTCAACGGCGAAGCCGAGACCTTCGAGATCGAGAGTAACGGTATTACGGCCGTTATCGCATACGGCGCCGAGCTGGTCGATCGAGGACGAAACGGTAGCCATTGAAGCGGTTTATGACGAGGACGGCAACGAGGACAAAGAGGCCGCCGAATGGCTCGAAAAGCAACTGAATTAACCGACAATCGGGACGGCCTCAACCGCCGCGCACTTAAAGTAAAACTTTACATTAACCAATATTTCAATACAAACTATGAAAAGAAACGATTTGCAAACGATTATGCGTCGGGCGTGGCACCTGTTCCGCTCGATGGGCAAAGCCTTCGCCGTGTGTCTTTCGAAGGCGTGGCAGCTCTACCGTATGACGAAGCGGATGCGGGCCGGCGTGGTGCGGTTCGCCTACGAGAAAGCGGACGGTACATTGCGAAAGGCGGCGGGCACGCTGCACGAGGTGTCGGCGACAATCAAAGGGACGGGCCGACCGGATGGCGGTCAGGCGGTCAGATACTACGACGTTGAGGCCGACGGCTGGCGGTCGTTCAAAGTGGAGAACCTTATAGCAATTTACCAATAAAAAAAACGTTAACAAGGCATTCGGGTATAGAAAACATTTTCTATCTTCGCCCTTGCAAAAGTTTTTCAAATAGATAGGCGGAACAATATACCGCTGCCCCGATGGGATGGCGTTTTTTGTTTCCGTACATATACGACGCGTTATGCGGTGCGTACCCCCGTGCATTTGCTGTAATGGCATTTGCAAGCCTATCTATGAGACTTTTGCAGCGGGAAAGGCGCACCGCTTTTTTGTGCCTGAATGCAATAAAATTCATAGATTATGAAACTTTCAAGCAAGCAAACCCTCCAACTTTTAGCGATCGCCCAGGATGCCCAGCGGGACACCGCCCTCGATCTCGACGAGGTGGCATTTGTCACCTTGATGCGCATTTGCCGGGACTATGTGGATATCAAGCGCTACCCGCTGATAAAAGACGAAAAGCGTGAAAAATGGTTTATCGAACGTTTGAACAAATTCCGTATTCGCTTTTTTGAAAAGATATAGGGTTATGATGTACGAATTATCCTGCGACGGCTATCGGCTGGGGTTCTTCCCCACCGAGGCCGAGGCCGTCCGCCGTGCGAACTACCTTCCGAATGGATGCTACACGGTTCGGGAATGGATGGACGAAGGCGAATTTATGACGTTCGACCCCTCAATCAATAAACGATATGATTTCGATAACAAACAGTAAAAACGGCAATTATTTTCCGAAATTCCGCTCGGATATGAAAGCAATAGCGCGGAGGATTTCGGAATACGTCGCCCTCAACTGCGACGATGTAGACGAAGGTTTCGAAATAGCCTACGGCGGCTATCTGGTATTCGTCGAGTACCGATGTACACCGGAGGGCGGAGCCGTAACCGTTGCTGATGTCTGGGACAAAAACGGGAACGAATATCCCGACATTGCCGAGGCGCTGCAACTGCTGATCGACTGACAGGAGGGCGGCCAAACGGTCGCCCCTTTTTCTTCCCGAATAGCTGTTTTTACCGCGTTTCTCCTCCCGAACGATAAGAAGTACCACCCACAGCCTAAAACGCAGCCAGACAGAAACCCGCCTGCACCGGAGTCATTGTCGACAGAAACCCGCCTGCACCGGAGTTATTGTCGACAGAAACCGATACGGCGATTTCTCGGCTGTTGAACAGCAAGGTAACAGCGAGGTAACAGCAAGGCACTGCAACGGGAAACACAGAAGAAACGAGACCGCGAGACCCAAAGGTTACTCAAAGGGAGAAACAGAATAAATGCTGACCGCCTCAACCTTCGCCGGCGACATCCGGACGCCTGACCGGACAGCGAAAGCAACTAACGGCTGAATGAAATTAGGGTAAAGTTGTGTCTAAATTGTGTACCGGAGGAAAAAGAAAAGGAGTTACAACCCTTGTAACCCCTTGATTTTCAGTAGCGAGAGAGAGACTTGAACTCTCGACCTCATGATTATGAATCATGCGCTCTAACCAGCTGAGCTATCTCGCCATTGCTTTGAAAGCGAGTGCAAAGGTAATAGAAATTTTTATTCGCGCAAAAGTTTTCAACGCTTTTTTACGCAAAAAAAGCGAAGTAACGGCTGTGGCATCGATTTTGTCCGTCCGATCGTAAACTTCAACCGATTATGAATCAACTGCAAACCCCGTTCGTTCGGAATCTTTCGTTGAATATCGTCACGCTGGCGGCCGGTGCCCTGCTGCTGTTGGCCATGTCCGTGGAAATTCTCACCGGAGACCACCGCCACTTTTCCCAAGCCTATCTGTGGATACAGTTCGCCGTCTGCATCGTCTTTCTCGCCGACTTTTTCATCCGGCTGGCGCGCAGCGAGCGCCGTACGCGTTTTTTCCTCCGCAACCTGCTCTTTCTGCTCCTGTCGATCCCCTACCTCAATCTGGTCGACTGGTTTTCGCTGGAGCTCGCGCGCGGCTGGGCCATGCTCATCGGACTGACGCCGCTGCTTCGGGGTTTTCTGGCGCTCTACATCATCGTCGCATGGCTCGCCAGGAACCGCTTCAATCAACTGCTGGCGGCCTATCTTTTTTCGGTGCTGGTCTTCACCTATCTGGCGTCGCTGGTCTTCTACGACTACGAGATTCTGGTCAATCCCCGCCTGGCCGACTACGGCGATGCACTGTGGTGGGCCTGGATGAACGTCACGACGGTCGGGGCCGCGATCTTCCCCGTCACGGCCGTGGGGAAGGTCGTCTGCGTGCTGCTGCCCATCGTCGGCATGATCTTCTTCCCGATCTTCACGGTCTACATTTCACAATACTATACGGGAAAAAAGAGCAGCAATTGACAAATCGCGCGAGAAACGCTATCTTTGCAGGGTAACCGCTACCCTTCCATGAAAAAGACGCTTCTCCTCCTGCTGCTTCTGCCGTTCTGCTTCGCCGCCGCGGCCGAAGGGGCGATCGACCGTGCGTGGGTCGAGCGAAATTACCGTAAAACCGAGTACCGCATCCCCATGCGCGACGGCGTACGGCTCCATACGACCGTCTACGCTCCGTGCGACACGGCGGGCCGGCACCCCATTCTGCTGACGCGCACTCCCTATTCGTGCCGCCCCTACGGCGCGGAATTCTCCGCGTCGCTCTGGAAATCATTTCTGAAACTCTATTTGGAGGAGGGCTATATCCTCGTTTTCCAGGATGTGCGGGGACGCTACATGAGCGAGGGCGAATACGTCGATCTCCGTCCGTTCATCGCCGATAAGCATTCGCCCGAACAGATCGACGAGGCGAGCGACGCCTACGATACGATCGACTTTCTGGTGCGCGAGGTCGCGGGCAACAACGGGCGTGTCGGCGTCTACGGCAACTCCTATCCGGGTTTCTACGCCCTTATGGCCGCCGCGAGCGGACATCCCGCCTTGAAAGCCGCCTCGCCGCAGGCGCCCGTCACCGACTGGTTCATGGGCGACGACACGCACCACAACGGCGTGTTGTTCCTGCGCGACGCCTTCTCCTTCATCGGCGGCAGTTTCGGCAGGCCGATGGACAATCCCACGACCGAGGCCGCCGCAGCACCCCGTTACGTCCGTACCGACGAATACGATTTCTTTCTGCGCAAGGCTACCGTCGACAGCTTGACGCAGCTTTTGGGCGATACCGTCCGCTTCTGGAACGAGATGATGCGTCATCCCGATTACGACGACTGGTGGCGCGAACGCTGCTCGGTGCGCGCCATGCACGACCTCCGGCCGGCCATACTGGTCGTGGGCGGCCTGTTCGATGCCGAGGATTGCTACGGCGCGTGGACGACCTACGCCTCGATCCGGCGCCAGAGCCCCCGCACGTCGTGCCGGATGGTCGCCGGCCCGTGGGTGCACGGCGGCTGGCGGTCGTCGAACGGCGGCAACCGGCTCGGCAAGATGCGCTTCGGCGACGCGTCGCTGACCGACTACTACCAGCAGCGGATCGAAGTGCCCTTTTTCAATTATTACCTGCTCGGCAAGGGCGACGGCGGCGAGCTGGCCGGCGCTACGATCTTCTTCACCGGTGAGAATCGCTGGCGCACCTTCGAAGAGTGGCCTCCGGCCGATGCGCGCAAGGAGGTTCTCTTTCTTCGCAGCAACGGCGCGCTGTCTGCCGAGAGGCCGATCGAGCGCGAGTCGTTCAGCGGCTATCGCTCCGATCCCGCGTCGCCCGTGCCCTACGATTTCCCGATGCGTGCGTCGCGTGACAAGGCCTATATGGTAGCCGATCAGCGCTTCGCTGCCGGTCGGCCGGACGTGCTGTGTTTCACGACCGAACCGCTGGCAGGCGACGTAACATTCGCGGGCGGCATCCGGGCCGTCCTGCAAGCGGCGATCTCGACGACCGATGCCGATTTCGTGGTCAAGCTCATCGACGTCTGGCCCGATAATACGGAGTATCCGGGTTACCAGATGCTCGTGCGCGGGGACATCATGCGCGGACGTTACCGCCGCAGTTTTTCAGCCCCCGAACCCTTCACGCCGGGCGAGCCGACCGAAGTGGCCTTCACGATGCCCGATATCGCGCATACCTTCCGCAAGGGGCACCGGATCATGGTGCAGGTGCAGAGCTCGTGGTTTCCGCTGGCCGACCGCAACCCCCAGCAGTTCGTCGACATTTACCGCTGCGCGGCCTCCGACTTCATTCCCTGCGACGTGCGTATTTACCACGACCGCCGCCGTCCCTCGCGGTTGGAGGTGCTCCGTTTGCGATAAAGCGGGCCCGGCAGAATCCGCGACGGTCTTCCCGCCGCGGATTTTTTCTTGCCTCCGCCCGCTAACGGCACGTTTTTCGAGAGGGTCGACGTAAACCAAATACGTTTGACTTATGGAGAAAAAAGAACGTTCCCGACCGAGCGGAAAAACTCAGGGGAAACCCGAAAAGCTGACTTCGGTCAACGGCCGGCCGATCGCCGACAACGAGGATTCGCAGACTGCCGGACTGCGTGGCCCCATCGTGTTGCAGGACCCCTGGATGCTCGAAAAGCTCGCGCATTTCGACCGCGAGGTGATTCCCGAACGGCGTATGCACGCCAAAGGCTCCGGCGCCTACGGCACCTTTACCGTGACGCACGACATCACGCGCTACACCCGGGCCTCGATTTTCAGCCGGATCGGCAAGCAGACCGAGTGTTTCGTCCGTTTTTCGACCGTCGCGGGGGAACGCGGTGCCGCCGATGCCGAACGCGACATACGCGGCTTCGCGATGAAATTCTACACCGATGCGGGCAACTGGGATCTGGTGGGCAACAACACGCCGGTCTTTTTCCTGCGCGATCCGGTGCGGTTTCCCGATCTGAACCATGCCATCAAGCGCGATCCGCGCACGGGGATGCGCAGTGTCGACAACAACTGGGACTTCTGGACGCTGCTGCCCGAGGCGCTGCATCAGGTGACGATCACGATGAGCACGCGCGGCATTCCCGCTTCATTCCGCCACATGCACGGATTCGGTAGCCACACGTACAGTTTCTACGACGCCGAGAACCGGCGCACGTGGGTCAAGTTCCATCTGCGCACGATGCAGGGCATTCGCAATCTGACCGACGCCGAGGCGGAAGCCGTCATCGCCAAAGACCGCGAATCGCATCAGCGCGATCTGTTCGAAGCCATCGAGCGGGGCGATTTTCCGCGCTGGCTTTTCCAGATACAGACCATGACCGAAGAGGAGGCGCGCAACTACCGCATCAATCCCTTCGATCTGACCAAAGTCTGGCCGCACGGCGACTTTCCGTTGCAGGACGTGGGTATCCTGGAACTGAACCGCAATCCGGAAAACTTCTACGCCGAGGTGGAACAGGCTGCCTTCAATCCCCTCAATATCGTCGACGGCATCGGCTTTTCGCCCGACAAGATGCTTCAAGGACGGCTGTTTTCCTACGGCGACGCACAGCGCTATCGCCTGGGCGTGAATCTCGATCAGATTCCGGTCAACCGGCCGCGCGTGGCCGTACATTCGTATCACCGCGACGGTGCGATGCGCGTGGACGGCAATTTCGGCGCGACGGTGAGCTATACGCCCAACAGCTACGGCGTATGGTCCGATTCACCCGAATTGAAGGAACCGCCTCTGCCGCTGCACGGACCGGTCGACAACTACGACGAACGCGCCTATGACGACGACTATTACTCGCAACCGGGTGCATTGTTCCGCCTGATGACGCCCGAAGAGAAGCAGGCGTTGTTCGAAAATACGGCGCGCGCCATGGGTGACTGCAAACTCTTCATCAAGCAACGCCACGTGCGCAACTGCTACCGCGCCGACCCGGCTTACGGCAGGAGGCTGGCCGATGCGCTCGGCATCGCTCTGGACGAAGCGCTCGACGAGAAGAACGACCCCGCGCTCCACCCTGCCGCTGCGATGGTTTAATTAAAAAAGTTGACGATATGGAAAACAAGCCGAAGAATTATCTGAACGACGAACATCTGAGTATCGGTACCCGGGAGTATCTCCGCGTGCTCAATGCCGGCGGTCGTCCTGTGGAATCGCTGCCGGTGGCCGAAGCGCGCAAAGTACTCGCCGACGTGCAGGCGGCCGTAGAAGTCGACTTGTCGGGCATCGACGAGCGGGAGCGCGAAATCGTGGCCGACGGTCACGCACTGACACTGCATCTGGTGCGGCCGCACGGCAGCCGAGGGAGGCTTCCCTACTTCGTCTTCATCCACGGAGGCGGATGGGTGCTCGGCGACTACCCCACGCACCGGAGGCTGATACGCGATCTGGTCGTCGAATCGGAAGTCGCAGCGGTTTTCGTCGACTACACGCCGTCGCCCGAAGCGAAATATCCGCAGGCGGTCGATGAGATTTACGCCGCCGTGAAATGGGTGGCCGAGAACGATGCAGAACTCGACCTCGACCGTCGCCGGATGGCTTTGGTCGGCAACAGCGCGGGCGGAAACATGGCGCTCGCGGCGGCGTTGCTCGCCAAGAAACGACATGCGCCCGCCGTTCGGGCGCTGGTGTTGCTGTGGCCCGTGACGAGCGCCTCCTCCGATTGGAAATCCTATGCCCTCTACGGCGGGGAGCGCTTTCTTACGGCGCCGTTGATGAAATGGATGTTCGACCGATATACGACCGACGCCCGGGCGCGCGAAGAAATTCTCCTGTCGCCTGTCAATGCTTCGCGGGAAGAACTGTTCGGCCTGCCGCCGACACTGATTGCAGTGGCCGAAAACGACATTTTGCGCGACGAGGGCGAAGCGATGGGCCGCCGGTTGGACGAGGCGGGCGTCGAGACGACGACCGTGCGCTTCAACGGCGTCATCCACGATTGGGGAATGCTCAACGGCTTCGCGCGGTTGGCTCCCACCCGCGACCTGATCCTCTTTGCGGCGGCAGTGCTCCGGCATCGTCTGCGCTGACCGTCCCGTTCCCGACGATTCGCCCCTGCCGCGATCTGTTGCGGCAGGGGCGAATCGCGTTCATGACGGAGCCGGCGTCAGCGAGCGTCCCTGTCGATGCTGTTCAGCGCGAAGGCATAGGCCCCCAGCGAAATGGCCCGGCTGGCGCCGATATGCGAGGTCATTACCCCGATGCGCTTCTGCGGATCGTAGACGATTTCACGATCGCTGCCGTAAACCTTGATCCGGCGGGAATCGCCCTGCGCGAAGGCGGCGAACTGCGTCGCATCGTCCAGATCGTAGACCTTCATCTGTACGCGCGGAAGCGTTTCACCCGAAAAGGTATGCAGGGAACCCCGCATTTCGGCCAGCAGCGAAGGCAGGATGTATTTGCGCGCAGCGGTAATGCCGCCGCCGATGACGATCAGTCCGTCGATGAGCGTCACGGCGGTGGCCATGGCGTCGCCTGCCACCTCGCCGAACCGCGCGAAAGCGCGCCGCGCCGCATCGGCATCGCCCGGACGCTCGCCCTCGGCGATCTCGAAAATGGCCTTCGGATCGAGCGTATCGTCGTCGACGCCCGCATACTCGGCATAGAGCCGTTTGACGGCGCGGATCGAGACACCCTCCTCGACGTTGATGTCGGGCAGGTCCTTGTGCCGCAGGCAGAAGGTTTCGACGCACGAGTTGTCGCCGATGTGCAGCCGGTTGTCCGAGACGATCCCCACGCCGAATCCCGTGCCCCACGTGTAGCCGATCAGGTTGCGGAAGCGTTTGGCGCTTCCTGCGGCTTCGAGCCGGGCGTTGATTTCGGGCAATGCACCCGCCAGCGCTTCGCCGTAGGCGTAGAGGTCGCCGTCGTTGTTGATGAAGGTCGGAATGCCGAACCGCTCTTCCAGGAAGTCTTTCAGCGCTACGCCGTCGCGGAACGACGGAAAATTGGGCAGGTATCCGCCGATGATGCCTCGCGGATAGTCCGCCGGGCCGGGAAAGGCGAAGCTGATCGCCGCGGGCTGTTCGGGCAGACGGCCGATGACGGTGCGGAATCCCTCGACCATCGTTTCGAGGCAGCGGTCGAGCCGGTCGGAGTTGGAGGGAAGCGTGATCGGTTCGACGACGAAGCGGTCGCCCTGTACGGCGCCGAAGACGAAATTGGTGCCTCCGGCATCGAGCGTAATGACTATGCGTCGGTCTTTTTCGTACATGAGTTCTCGTTTTATTTAAGGTTTGTCGGTTCGATCGGAAGTGCGGAGCATTCGCTTGATGCTCCGGTTGAATTCGGCGGATGCAAGCAGCTCTTCTATGGTCAGATGCATTCTGTATCGCCAGTAGTTGTTCGGGTCGTCGGGCCGGTTGATTCGCTCCTCGTCGGGATCGTCGCGCCGCAGATCGCCGTCCGTGGCCAGCCAGTCCTGCAACGGCAGTACGGCCAGCATCGACTGCCCGTCGAGCGTGCGGCGGACGATCTGCCGGCACAGCGCAGGCGTACACTCGGCGGGAGCCTTTCCGCAGCGGTGCAGCACCTCGGAGAAATAACGCTGCGTGAGGGCGGTGTCTTCGCACCACCAACTGCGCAGAGGCGACATGTCATGCGTCGAGGTGGTGCCGACCGACAGATAGGGATACTGCCGCGGATCGCCGAACGTCGCGCCGGCGGTTTTGGGCATCCGTTCGATTTCGAGCGAGAGAATCCCCAGACGCTCCATGACCTCCGGTACGCAGGCAGGAATCATCCCCAGATCCTCGCCGCAGGCCAGCATCGCGGTCGCATCAAGCAGCGCAGGGAGTTTGCGCAGCGCTTCGTCGCGCCAGAAGTCGTCGTGGCGACGGTAGAAAAACTCCTCGTACAGCCGGTCGAACGCCCGCTGCTGCGCCGGCGCGAGCCTCCGGTAGGCGAAGGTCGCCTGCGCCGCGATACGCGGATGGTAATGCCCGGGACGTTCACGGTCTTCGAGGAAGAGCACGTCGTCGAGCAGACGCAGCAGTCCGTCGCGGATGCGGCGCTGCCGTCGGTCGGGACTGTCACCGAAAAGCCGCCATACGCCCCGTTGCGTCGCCGCTTCGGGGCACAGCGTGCCGTCGGCGACGTAACGCCGTTTCACCTCCGCCGCGGCGCGGCCGAAGAGTTCGCGCAGTACGTCGTCGGTCGCCTGCGGACGGGTGTAGCGGGCGTCGGGCAGCAGAAACCCTGCGGCGGCCAGCTCCTCGCGCGTGTAGGGCAGCGCCGGCCGGAAACGGCCGAGCAGACCGTGCAACGCATCGGCAGGTATCTCCCAGATGCGGAAGAAACCGAGGATGTGGTCGATGCGGTAGATGTCGAAATACTCCCCCATTTTGCGCAGCCGCGCCCGCCACCAGCCGTAGCCGTCGCGCGCCATCGCCTCCCAGTCGTAGGTCGGGAAGCCCCAGTTCTGCCCCGTTGCGGCAAAGGCGTCGGGCGGCGCTCCGGCCTGCCCGTCGAGATGGAAGAGGTGCGGATATTGCCACACGTCGGCGCTCGACGGACTGACGCCGATCGGAATATCGCCTTTGAGGACGACACCCCGCTGCCGTGCGTAACGGCTGGCGTCGCTCAACTGGCTGTGCAGATGATATTGCAGGAAACAGTAGAAATCGATCGCTGCCCGATTCCCGTTCCGGAATACGCGGAGACGCAGTTCGTCGTAACGGGCATACTCGCCCCATTGCCGGAAATCGGCCGTACCGAAGCGGTCGCGCAAGGCGCTGAACGCGGCGTAGGGTTCCAGCCACAGACGGTTCTGCGTCTCGAAGGCGGCATAGCCGTCCGTCGTCCGGACGGTCTCCCACGTCCGGCGGAAAAGCAACCGTGCCCAGTCGAGTTTCAACCGCATGACCGCCTCGTAATCGACGGCGGGCAAGGCGTTGAGCCGTCGTTGCTGGCGACGGTATCGGGCATCGGGTTGCAGTCCCGCCCCGATCAGGCTCAGGTAGAGCGGATGGAGGGCGAAACTCGAAACGGCGTTGTAGGGATAGGAGTCGCTTCGCGTTCCCGTGCGGATCGTATCGTTGACCGGCAACAGTTGTACGACCCGCTGCCCCGTGGCTGCGGCCCAGTCGATCAGTTTCCGCAGGTCGGGGAATTCGCCCGTACCGAAACCCGACGCCGAACGCAGCGAAAAGAGCGGCAGGGCCGTACCTGCGCCGCGCCATGCGGAGGCGTTCGCCTCGCGCAGCCGCAGTCCGGCCACGACGATGCGCTCTCCCGCCGCCGGCAGCCGGTCGCAGCGTCGGTTCTCCCCCTCCTCCCACACGATCGGTCGGCGGGAACGGCGATCGAGCCGCACGAACTTGTATTCGAACGGAGTTGCAGCATCGAGCACGACCCGCCAGAGCGGGAAATCGCTGTCGTCCAGTGCGACGAATCGCTGCCAGCCGCCCAGTTCGGGCGCATTGCCGGCGATGGCCAACACTTCGTCGGGGCGCACGGTCGGCGCTTCTACTTGCAGTTCCAGCCGCCCCTGCCCCTCGTCGAACGGTTTCCCGTCCGCCGGTCGAGCGAAGATCGCCCGCGTAAAGGCCGAGGTGTAAAACGGCGCATCCGTAGGCCGATCCGACCAGCGGTCGCAGACCGACATCCGCGCTGCGCCCCGCTGCGGAATCACCTGACGGTGGGGCCGCCATTCGCGGCGGATCGTCCGCCCGTCGGCCTCCACTTCGTAACCGTATTCGACGTCACCGGCTGCGAGCGTCGTGCGGCATCGCCATACGCCGTCGCTCCGGTACTCCATCGCAATGCGCCGTTCGCCGCTGCACCAGACGAGCCGCTGCCCCCACTCCGTGCGGTATTCGATCTCGAAAATCACCTCCATGCTTACTCCTCTTTCCGGATCAAGTCGGCCGTTTCGGCCCGCGTGAATGCGATCAGCGCATCGGGTGCGATCCGGATCTGCAAACCGCGCACGCCTGCGCTCACATAGATCTCGGACAGACCGAGACACGACGAATGAATATAGGTGGGAAAGGCACGTTTCATGCCGATGGGCGAACAGCCGCCCCGGATATAGCCCGTGACGGGCAGCAGCTCCTTCATCGGGATCAGGTCGGCCTTCTTGTTGCCCGACACGCGGGCGGCCGCTTTCAGGTCGACCTCGTGGTCGCCCGGCACCACGCAGACGAAATAACCGCTGCGGTCGCCCTTCAATACGAGCGTTTTGAAGACGCACTCGATCGCCTCGCCCAGCTGTGCGGCGACATGCGTGCACGACAAGTCCTCTTCGTCCACTTCATACGGAATCAGCGTATACGGTATCTTCGCCCGGTCGAGCAGACGGGCGGCGTTGGTCTTTTCGATTTTTTTCGCAGCCATCGAACAAAAATAGCGATTTTACGGTTATTTCTCGTCGATCTGCCGGAAAAAAGTTATCTTTGTAATCTTGGAAAATTAAAACAGTTATCGTCATGAGCAACATTACGATCGTCGGCGCCGGTATGATGGGGTCGGCACTGGCCTTTCCCGCACGGGAAAACGGCCATCGCGTCCGGTTGACCGGCACGCATCTGGACAGGGAGATTATCGCCGAATCGAAGCGGACGGGCAAGCATCCGAAATTCGACAAGCCGTTTCCCGCAGGCGTCGAGTATTTCTATTTCGAAGAGCTCGCCGAAGCGCTCGAAGGGGCCGACATGGTCATCTGCGGCGTGAACAGCTTCGGCGTGGACTGGTTCATGCAGGAGGTGCTCCCCCACATTCCCGACACGACGCCCGTGCTGTCGGTTACCAAGGGCCTCGTCGCCTACGACGACGGCACACTCATCAGCTATCCCGAGTATTGGGAGCGCAGCATCGCGCCCCGCAAGATGAACCTGAACGCCGTGGGCGGTCCCTGCACCAGCTACGAGCTGGTGGCGCACGACCAGACGATCGTCACCTTCTGCGGCCGCGACATGCAGACGCTCGAAACGCTGCGCGGGCTGATGTGCACCGACTACTACCACATCCACCTCTCGACCGAGGTGATGGGCGTCGAAAGCGCCGTAGCGCTGAAAAACGCCTATGCCCTGGGTGTGGCGCTGGCCGTCGGGCTCAACGAGAAGGTCAACGGCGTGGGCTGCACGCCGCACTACAATTCGCAGGCGGCGATGTTCTACCAGAGCGTCAAGGAGATCCGCAAGCTGCTCACCTACCTCACGGGCAACGACCGGCAGATCGATTCGGCGGCCGGCGACATGTACGTCACCATCTTCGGCGGCCGCACGCGCCTGATCGGCACCCTGCTGGGGCGCGGATACGGCATCGACGAGGCGCTGGCCGAACTGAAAGGCGTGACGCTGGAATCGCTCGTCATCATCGGCCGGATCAACAAAGCCGTCAAAAAGCTGGCGCAGGACGGCAAGCTCGATGCTGCCGAATTCCCGCTGCTGATGCACATGGATGCCATCATCGAGGGAAAGGCCACCTCGGAAGAGATTCCGTGGGAACGTTTCACGAACTGATCGCCCGGCGGACGGAATATTCCCGCCGGCAGGAGCGCATCCGGTCGGCGGGAGTTTTGAATCCCCGCGACAGACATTACGAATCCGGCTGCGGCCGCAGATTTTTCGAAAAACATGATAAAAGGAGCATTGTTCGACATGGACGGCGTGTTGGTCGACAACATGCGCATCCATG